>OLQT01000810.1_pt1 | contig 21141 bp, 2 predicted proteins | sample 1672651 | NCBI WGS metagenome assembly OLQT01 (sample SAMEA3136709, study PRJEB25190) | human gut metagenome | biome: human gut; feature: human-associated habitat; material: faeces | place: Austria | collected 2013 | reverse complement strand
GAAAATTAAGAAAAGGCGGTGGAGAACAGAAATAATGAAGATAGAGAAGAAACAACAAATCAGAGGACCTTCTGAGAATCCCGGAAGGACAAAGACGAAATGGTACCGCAAAAAGTGGCTCCGTGTAACGGCGGTCTGTCTTGTGACAGTGCTTGTTGTATCGGAATTTGTAATTCATTATACAGCACAGCAGGAAATACAGACAGATTTCGGACCCGAAACACTTTTGGACGCACAGATACAGGAAGTACTGAAAGATCCAATGAAAGTGCTTGAAGCATTTAAGGATGCAAAGAGACAACTTCAGGATAAACAACAGAAACTTCTTGATGCATGTAATAAAGCCGAAAAACTCATTAAAGAAGAAAAATACGAAGAAGCTATAGAACCGGTTGATTATCTTCTGAAGGAAATGGAACTTACAGAAGAAGAAAAGATACAGATGAAGATGACCAGAACGGCTCTCTGCTTTTCAGCAGGAAGATTTGATGAAGCTATGGAGGGTTGTACAGAGCTTATAAATCTGGACCGGAGTGAAGAAGGATATTATTACTTTATGAGATCTGTGTGCAGTATACAGAAAGAAGATTACAGTCAGGCAAAGGATGATCTTCTGGAAGCTCTTGCTCATGGATATAAAGACGAAGCTCTTTGTTATGTGCATCTTGCTTTTTGTGAGAATTATCTTGAAGATTATAAAGAGGTTCTGAAATACGCAGAACTGGCTGAAGAAAAAGGAGCAGAAGATGTTTATCATACAACGCTGACTTATCTTATGGCAGTGGCCAGTCTTAAAGAAGAAAAATTTCAGGACAGTATTTCTTATATTACGGAACTGCTGGAGACAGATCAGTACAAAACAAGCGGTGATCTGTATTTTTACAGAGGAGTCAGTGAGCTTACACTTGAAGAATATCAGAAGGCTTACGATGATTTTCAGAAAGCGATGAAATACGGGTTGACCAATGCACAGGAAACGGGAGGTGAACAGAAAAAAGAAAGTAATACGATGCTTTATTACAACAGAGGAATTGCGGCACTTGGATTGAACAGACAGGAGGAGGCGACAGAAGATCTACGGAAAGTTGTAGAGAACAACGATTATCCGGAACTGACAGAGGCAGCAGAAGAACTTCTCGACATGCTGAAATCAGGAAAATCTGACAGCATTCAGACAGAAGATGTCAGTTCAAAAACAGACCAAACCAAATAAAAAAAGGGAAAGGAGGTGTATAGATGAAACTGCGTAGCATAAAGAAAAAAACATTAACATTTGTTCTGGCAATGTCCCTGTGTGCAGGTGGCTCGTTTACAGTACTGGCTGCTGAAGAAAGTGCAGCTGAAGTGCAGGAAGAACAGAATCCTGTCGGCATGGTGGAAGAACCGGCTCCGGCCCCGGTGGTAGAAGAACCAGCCCCAGCTCCGGTGGTGGAAGAACCAGCTTCGGCCCCGGCAGCAGAAGAACCGGCCCCAGCCCCGGTAGTGGAAGAACCGGCTTCGGCCCCGGCGACAGAAGAACCGGCCCCGACGGCAGTACAGGCAGCCGGAGAAGAAGATTCTGCAGTAACAGGAGAAGATGATGTAGATACATCACTTCCTGAAGAAATAAAAGAAGGCAGTGCTCAGATTGCAGAACAGATTACAGGTGGCACGAATACAGCAGGACAGGAAGTTTTCAAAAATGATGCTCCGGCATCAGAAGAGAACAAAGACAGCAGAAATGCCATTCAGAAGGCTGTTGATGTAGCACTCAAATCAGCAAAGGAAAATGCTGGCATTACAGATATTACGATTGTTGTAGATGACGGCGAATATGATGGAGATATCAATATCTCCTGGGGATCGGACAAAACTCCGGGTTTATTTAAAACTCTTTATATCCTCGCGAAAAATTCTTTCAAAGAACCATCGGTCGGTGATGTGATCGACAAATCAACCATTAACAGTGGCGCAGGCGGCGGAGCGAAAGTAAACGGCAATATCATTATTGATGGAATCAATGTAGTACTTTCCGGTTTATATTATTCGCTGAATACAACGATTACATCAAAGAAAGCAACAACAACTGTTTACGGTACAGCAAAAGATGATAACATTCAGGTTGAACTGGAAGACTCGAGCCTGGAAGTAATATCCGGTGATGGTCAGGACAATATTCATGTCACAGGAAAAGGTGGAGCAAAACAGAAAATTGATCTGGATGGCGGAGGCGGCAGTGATGTCTATACAGTAGATGTTTCTACAGAAAGCACAGTAAATATTGCGGATAAGGATGGAGGAAGACTTCATCTTACAGGTGATCTTAAAGAGAACAGCAATCCAACGGGAAGTTATGACAGTACAAAGCAGAAAGCAGAACTTGAACTGATTAACAGCACCGGAAAAATCCTGAAGATATTTACAGATGGTGTTACAGCGTTTACAGATGAACTGAAGAATAAAAAACAGATTGAGATCAAAAAATCAGATCTGAAATCCGGTATCTATGATGCAGGAAATATAAGCTTCAGTGATTTTGTATATAATCCTCAGAATGATGAAGCTGTTTCACTTATTATTAAAGGTAAAGGATTTATGGATTCTCTTATCGTCAGCAGTAAAAATCTGATGATCCAGAAAATCCAGGCAGCAGAAATGAATGTCCGACTGAAAGGACAGGTTATTACTGTAAAAGATAGTATAGAAGCTGTGAATGTTATGATCGAGGCAGGCGATGATGATACGCTTGTCAGCACAGACAATCCGCTTCCGGGAAGTATCTCAGACAAAATCTCTCTCGGAGATGAAATGGATGCTTCTGTTATGGATATTGTAACAAATGCAAAAATCATCCTTGAAAAAGGAAGTAACATAAAAGCTGGTGGCTCTGTAGTAATGAAAGCAGTCAGCAGCCAGAAAAATAATCTGGTTCCTTTTGTAGAGGGAGCGAATATCATTAACGTCAAGATCGGAAATGCTGTAATCAGTATTTTCGGCAACATAGAAGCAGGCGGCGCTGTAGAAGCAACAGCTTCTTCCACAGTAAATGTTGCAGCTTCTAACGAAACTCTTGCAAAATATTACATCCCACTGGCAGCAGGTATCCTTGTATCAGAAGCCAGAGTGGAAACAGGTAAAGACTCAGTCATCACAGCAGGAGGAGATGTAAAGCTTTCTTCTATAAGTGATGTCACACTCACTACTCTTTCGACTGTAGGCGCACTGCCTATATCACTTGCTTTATCTGTAGTAGTGAACGATTCTCATGTTCAGGTCCTTGGTAAGATCATTTCCGGAAATGGAAATATCGGTCTGGATGCAAAAGGCAGTTCAACAGTGACTACAAAGTCGACGAACAAGACACCAGAGACCTCAGGCAGTGCGGTAAATCCGAAAAGCGGCAGCAGTACTCCTACCGGAAGTGGCAGCCTTTCCAATAAATATGGCGGATTTTTCGCAGCGTCAGTAGTAATTCAGGATGTAGATGCATCTCTGACAGGAAACGGAAGTCTGAGTGCGGTGAACGGTAACATCACCATTAATTCTCAGTCATCCGAAAAAGTAGATACACAGGCAGTTTCCGTTGGTGGCTCCAAAGAACAGAATTCTCAGGAAAGTCAGACAGTAGGAGGAGTCAAAGATAAGATCACAGCTCTGCTTAAGGGCGTTACCACAAAGCTTTCAGCAAACGCAGAGGAAACAAAAAATTCAGCAATCGGGAAATTAAACAGTGCGCTTGGCAGAATTGAGGGAAGCAGCGGAAATACCATCACTTCACAGGAAAATGAACACGGCACAGTTTCTGCACCGTCAAGAGCAGAAGTAGGACAGAAAGTCACAGTAAAGGCTGTACCTAATACAGGTTATAAACTTAAAGGCCTGACTTATACCTATCTTCCGGCAGGATCATCCTCCTATGTTACCAAAACTGTTGATATATCATCCGGAACCTATACTTTTGAGATGCCTGCATCAGAAGTAATTCTTGTTGCAGTATTTGAAAAAGACGAGCAGAGCGGATCAGAAAATACAAATGTAGGCGATCTGTTTGATGAGGACGATGATGATGATCTGGGATTGGGCGATCTTTTTGACGAAGGAACAGGCGGTGCAAGGGAAGACACACCGACATCGGCACAGCCTACCAGAATCGGACAGTTCGATATTAAGAACTACGAGAAAAAATCCCTTACAGGAAAACTGGAAGGTGCCATTCTTTCAGACCATGTGAAAGCAAACACAGGCGATACAATTAAACTGACTGTAAATCCGGCAGAGGGTATGAAACTGAAAGACGGAAGTCTGAAAGCAATCTATACCAATGCAGCAGGAAAGAAAATCACTTATACAGTACCGAAGAACAGCGCAGGAGCATATGTATTTACGATGCCTGAACTGAAAGTCGGAACAGTACTGGAATTTAAAGCAGATTTTGAAAAAGGTACAGCAGACACAACCGGAAAAGGCAGCACCTCTTCTTCACAGGCAACCGGAGCACTTGCCATTAACATCGTCTTCAACAGAAATGATGCATTCATTGATACAGATGGTAATGTGACAGCCGGCGGTGAACTGAGCGTAACAGCAACTGCAGATACATATGCACATTCAAATGCAGATGGTTCCAATTTTGATGAATCTTCCGCAGGACAGATTACTCCTACAAACCCGGCAACAGGAGAAACAGAAGATAATGACGGAGAAATCACCGGTGAACAGAGACATGGAAATGTTCGCATAGCGGCAACAACAAACGGAACAATCTCATTCAAATCTAATAACCAGACACCTCAGTCAGGAGATAAAGTGGCTGTAGCAGTAACTGCAAGAGAAGGCTATAAGCTTACAGACAGTTCCCTTGTATTTACTTATCAGAAGGTAATGAAAGATGCACAGGGAAATGTAATAACTGATAATAAGGGAAATCCGCGCATGACATCAGAAACAGGAAGTCTGAGTTATGACGGAAAGACAGGAAATTATTATTTTACAATTCCGGAGGATATGGCCGAGGGAACAGAACTGGTCATTAAAGCAGCTTTTGAAGGCGATGTACACAATATTACAATTGCAGGTACAGACTCTTCCAGAGGAAAGCTTACCACTTCTTCTTCCACACCGAAGACCGGTGATACTGTTGTACTCAACATAACAGCAGCCAACGGTTATAAGGTTTCAAAAGTATATTACTTTGATACAACTGAAAACGGAACAGAAGAAAATAACACCGTAGAACTGAAAGCCAATGCAGATGGAACCTGGACACTGAAAATGCCTGGAAGGAATATTACCCTGAAGGCTGTTTTCATCGAAAAAGGATATGCCATCGTGATCAACGGCAGCGCAACTGCAGACAAACAAAGAGCGGATGCAGGAGAAACTATTAAAATTACAAGTTCCATAGCAGGACAGAATCCGGGAAACGTAAAAGTTGAATACGGATATGAATCCCTGTTCAGCGAACCGGACGACCGTTCGCTGGATTATTCCGATACTTATGGTGAACTTAGCTATGATGCTGCAACAGGTACTTTCGTACTTCCGGAAGGAGTAACCCTGAAAGATGGTATGATCATTCTCGTAACTGTAGACGGCACAACACAGAAAAAATACGAAGTAAAAATTGATGTGACAAAAGCTTCCTCAACGAAAGCCGGCGGAACAGTTTCAGTTCCGGGCAGAGTTGATCAGGGCGATGTGATCACAGTCAATGTAACACCGGACGCAGGTTATTCACTTGTTGCAAATTCACTGAAAGCAATGATTACCAGAAAGTCCGGAGCAGAAGAAGTAAATGAACTGGTTGACCTTATTGCAGATGAAAACGGTGCTTACCGTTTTACAGTTCCAACTGATCTGGGCAATAATGCAGTGATCACCATTCTTGCAAAATTCACAGAGGGAACTGTAGAACAGCCGAAGAAGACTCTGTCACTTGGTGTGGGTGTCAATGTATCTTATACAAAGCACAGCAACAATGCTTACATCAAAAAAGGAAATATCACGGCAGGTTCTCTGAATGTTTCAGCAGTATCCGGAAGTAAGAATTCACCGGTCACCTCGATCGCAGAATCCTATGGCGGATATTCTGAAGGATCGATCGGACTCGGCGGATCAGTCACAGTTCATGTTGTATCAGCAAGAACGACAGCTCTTATTCTGAAAGATGCAGTCGTTACTCTGAAAGACGATGCAAAATTAAATGTAACTGCATCTTCAGCAGAACGTTTCCATACAATAGCAGATGCATCCAAAAATGACAAGGCAGGCAAAGTCGGCATAGGTGCCGGAATTGCAGTTGCTGTTACAGGTGTGGATGTTATTTCTGGAATGGAAGACAATACAATAGTAAGAGGTACAGACTCTATTGCTGCAGATCCTGTTACAGGTGAAGGAAAACCTTCCTATATTAAAAACACTGTAAAACTGGATTCCGTAACAGTCAAATCAGATCATTCTGCGGAAGAACGTGTTACTGCAAAAGCAGGAAGCGCAGGTGGAGTATCAGTAAGTCCGGTACTGGCACTGAATATATCAGGAATGCGTTCAGAAGCGTACATTGGAAATGCGGATTTGGCAAATTGTCCTCAATGGCAGATAAGAAATGATCTGACAGTTTCTTCAGACAGCGTGATCGATCGTCAGGTTGCAGCCGATGCGGCAGCAGCAGGAGGATCAGTCGGTGTCGGGGCAGCTCCGGTGATCACTGTCTATAATGACAGTTCCAGATCAGGTCTCAGAAGAAGCGTAAAAGCAAATAACATAAAAGTTTTTGCAGAAGGTATCAGTAAACTGAAATCGACTGCAAGAGCCGGCTCAAATGGAGCACAGTCCAATTCATCCGACAAGGGTTCTGGTGGGGAATCCGGCGGATCTTCTGGCGATGACTCCGGGGAGAGTGCCTCGCAAAAAGGAGAAACGGACAAACAGGCAGACAAGAGTATTGGCGGAGCATCTAAGATTGCAGGAAAAACCGGCAACAGTAATCTGAAACCGGGTATGATCAGCAATCTGACAGAAAACCGTCAGACTTCACAGACCAGTGAAGGTAATGTACAGATAGCAGCTGCTTTCAACCTCAATATTATGAAGAACAGCAGTATTGCAGCAATCGAGGGTAATATTGCAGTAGAAGCAGTAAATGAGCTGGAAGTATCTTCTATTGGTCAGACAACAGCAGAGATTTATGCAAATGCATCAGCTACTCAGGCCAAAACCGGCATCGGAGCAGCTGTGGCATTAAATATCGTTTCCTATATTAATGAAGCGTATATTGATCAGGCAGCAGTAAAGGCCGGAACTCTTAAAGTTCTCGCACAGATGCCTGAAAAGGAAATTAAAGAAGATAAAGAAACAGAAGATAAATGGGTTAAGAATCTTGTAACAGGTCTTGTAACAGAGGCAGCAGACAAGATGGGACTCAAAGATCTGTTCGGTGAAGAAAATACAGAAAAACTTACACGTCTTCTGGCAGGAACCGCAGATCAGGTAGTCACGGTTGCAAAGACAACCATGTTAAAAGGAACTCCTCTGGAAGGAATGAAACTGGAGGATATCCGAAACAACCCGGAAAATCTTCTCAAATTCAGAGAACTGATTGGTTCAAATATCACTGAAACTCTGAAGACCAATGCAAAGACAACATTAAGTGAGCTTGGCAGAGTACTGACAACAGCCGCACTTGATGGACTCTTTACCTGGCTGGATGTAGATGTGAAGGAAATTGAAAGAAATCCTTCCAATGTATTTGTTACAGAAGCGGTTTCCGGTGCAGGTGCATCAAATGTCGGTGTGGCAGGCAGCGTGGCAATCGCGGTGATCAACGGTACAACAAAAGCTTACATCGGTGATTCTGCAAATGTAATTACAGCAACCGGTGATATCATTATAAATGCAGATGCAAGACAGAGCGAATCTACAACTGGCAGTGCAGCAGTAGGAAACGATGGAAAGGCAGACAAAAACCTTTCCGGAGGCAATTCAGGGACAGAGAGTGATTCCACAGTGGAAGAGGATCCGTCAAAGCTTCACGATATCGTGATCCGTCCGCTGAATCCGTCCGGAAACGTAAACGGTGCAGTCGGAAGTCTTTTTGTGACAACACCATCCAAAAACGGAGAAAGCAAAGATTTCTCCAAAGCAAAATTTGAAGACAAAGTACTTGTCCGCGTAGTTCCGGCAGATGGAATGCAGCTGAAGGAAGGCTCACTTGTATTTGTCTATACATCCGATGGAAAGAAAGTTATCAAAAAGATCGTAACCTTTGAAAACAGAGGCAACAATGTGTATGCATTCTATATGCCGGATTTTGATGTCTCAATCGAAGCGACATTTGAACCGGTACCGGCAGGAACCGTTACAGCACCGGCGAAGACCGGAAACGGAAAGACCATCGGTGTGGGTGCTTCATTTGCACTCGATGTAATTAATGTAACAGTAGAAGCCGGAATTGGCTCATCACGCAAAGTAACCGGAAAATCTGTAGAGGTAAAAGCAGGTGCAGAGCATGATCGTACAACCGCATCTGTATCCGGTACAGATCCGATCAGTGGTGACAAAGCCAATGATACAAAGACAAAGGATGTTTCAGTAGATGCATCTGTAGCAATCGGACTGACAGATATTAATGTTAAGTCCTATGTGAAAAAAGATACAGTCCTTAAAGCACTTGGAAATTTTATCCTGGAAGCAGCTTCAAAAGGTAAATCTCTTACTCAGGCCAGTGGATTCGCAGCAGGTAATGAGACTGCAGTCGGTGCAGCAGTTGCGATCAACATCGCTGATTCTGATGTAAAGGCACTTTTTGAAGGAACAGGAATTATTTCCGGAAATGCATCACTTAAGAGCTATACTTACAATGAAGATGACAGTAAGGCTCTGGCAACAGCCATCGGTGCAGATATTTCCCGTTATCTGGCAAAATTCAAAAATGCAAAAGAAGTGACAGAAGAAAATGCCAATAAGATCATGAGCGGGGATTACGAAGGACTTGAAGCAGAAAAAGACAACACAGACAACCAGACAGCCAGCAAAATCAACGGCAAACTGGATGCAAACAGCAACAGCAGTAATCAGAGTGGAGCAACTGCCGGAAAGACCAACAATAATCTGTCACTTTCTGCAAATGCACTGAGATCTCAGGGCGTTGCAACAGAAGATACAGGTTCCGGTTCCAAGGTAGGGGATGCTTCAAAAGAAGCAAATGATCAGGCACAGGCAAACACTTCCGGTAAGGGTGGAAGTACCATGAACATGAATGCTCCTGGTAAAAAATCCATTCAGGCAGCGGCAGCAGTCGGACTGAACATTACCGGACATATGGCACAGACTTCTGTAAGCGGAAATATCACAGCCGGCAAAGTGCTTGAAATGCTGGCAGACAATGATGGCAATTTCCGCACACTTGGAAGTGGTGCAACCATGACTCTGGGTCGGGCAAAATTCTCTCTTGCAATGGGAGTCGCTGTTTCTGTAAATAACAATAAGGCAATCGTCGCAGCAGGCGAGACAACTCCTGTTACTGTAGAAGGCAAAGATAAAGTGATCATTGCATCTGAACTTTCTCAGAACATGGACGGCAAATATAAAGGATATCTTGGTGCGCAGGCTCTTGCAGGTTCTGTAACAGGAACGGCCGATGCAGCAATTGCAGGAGCAGTATCTGTTCTTGTTTCAAGAGCAGAAACAAGATCTACTGTGGGAAACAGCTCTGAGATCAGAGGCGGTGATGTAGAGATCACAGCAAAAGACAAGAGCAAACTTGCAGTACGTGCAGGTGGATATTCCGTTGCAACAAGAGGTGCCAAAGTTGGTGTGGGTGCATCTTATGCATTCATCTACGGTTATAATCAGATCCTTGCCCAGATAATGGACAATGTGAAGATTACAGCTACATCACTTAAAGTACAGGCATTGAAAGAAAAAGTATCTGATTCCGATTACGAACTTCCGATGGGACTTGAAAGTCTTATCACAAGAAGTGAAGGCAATGCAAAGATTCCGGATTCACAGAAAGGAATTATTCATCTTACCAGAAATGGTAATAAATCAGAATCTTCTTATTCTGTAGAAATCAATCTCAGTACAGATACGATCCTTGAAGGAATCGACCTTCTGAATTTCTTAAGCTCTGTGAATTATTATGCAGAAGCAATTTCCGGCGCAGTATCAGGCGGAAAAGGAAATTTCTCAGGAGCAGGCTCTCTTGCCATGGTATTTTTCTTCAATGATACACAGGCCATTATCGGTAAGAATGTACAGATCGTTCTGACTGGTGATGCACTTGTAGAAGCTGTAAACAAATCAAATGTCCGAATCATTGCAGGTTCACTTTCTGCCAGCCAGTCCAACGTCGGAGCAGGCCTGACATTAAGCTTCCTGTACAACGAGGACAAAGTAAAAACAGATGTTTCTGACGGAACAGTTATCCGTACTACAGGCGGAAACTATACACAGAGAGCTGAATCTTCAGCAAATGCCCTGGTAATCACAGTTGCAGCTGCAGGAAGCAGCAGCAATGCAATTGGCGGAAATCTTGGTGCAATTGTTATGAAGAACAGAAGCAATGCACTTATCGGAAAGCAGGTATCAATTACTGCTGATGGTAATGTAACTGTAAAAGCTCTGCAGAACAGTGAACTTTATCTGATCGCAGCAAGTGCAGCCGTGTCCGGAAGCAGGACAGCAGCAGGTGGAACACTGAATGTAACTGTGAACGGAACAGAAGCAAATGTAACTGTAAATGACGGAGCAACAATTCGCAGTGAAAAAGGTTCTGTTGTTCTGAATGCAGATACAAAAGAAAAACTGATCAGTGTACTGGCAAGTGCAAGCGCTGCTCTTGGCGGCACCGGTGCTGCAGGTGTACTCAGTGTTCTGGTATCTGGTTCAAAAACAGTTACAGATATCGGTAAAGTAACAATTTACGCAAAGAAAGATGTACAGATTCTGGCAGCAGCAATATCAAAACTTTTCCAGATCAATGCTTCTGTAAGCGGAGCATCCCAGAATGCAGTAGGTGCAACAGTGAGCGTAAATGTCCTGAACAGAAAAGTTCTGGCAACTGTAGCTGCTCCTTCCAGTATCACGGCAGAAGAGGGAAGCGTACTGGTTCAGGCAACCGGTGACGAAGCAGTTCTTCTCGTGATCATGGCAGCAGGTGCGGCAGGAAGTAATGCACTGACAGGTGTGGTTCCTGTGATCGTAAACAACAGCACTATCCTTGCAGAAGTGGAAAATGGAACAGAAACTTCTCATTCCAGAATCACAGCAGGTGACAGTATCGGAATCATTGCAGCAGCAGATTCTGATATCTATATCATTGCAGGCGGTCTTGCAGCGGCAGGAGCAAATGCAGTAGGAGCTTCCATTAATACAGCAATCCTGAAAAATGATATTCAGGCTCATGCAGGAACATGGACAGAGCTCATGACAACTGCAACACCGGCAGTACAGACTTCCTCAAATGGCATCAGGATCCCGAACCGTAATGAACGCAGACGCGGTATCATCATTTTTGCAAACGGAAATGAGGATGTAATTATGGTATCTGTATCAGCAGGTGCGGGCGGAAGCAATGCCATAACCGGTGTAATTAATACACTGGTTGTAAGAAACACAGTAAAAGCAACATCAAGAGAACATGTGACCATTTCTGTAAAAAAAGCTGCCGGTTCGTCCACAAACGATACCGACCCTCTCCCCGGAGTCTATATGGAGGCTCATGATGATACGGAACTTCTGAATCTGGCAGGTGCACTGTCAGCAGCAGGAAGTGTAGGTGTGGGTGCAACAGTAGTGGCACTGGTATTCAACAAAAATGTAACGGCTGAAACAGCAAAAGAACATAAGATCCTGGCACCTGGAAAAGTACAGGTGATCGCAGATGCAAAAGATAATCTCTGGCTTCTGGCTGTGAACTTCGCAGCAGGAGGAAGTGTCGGTGTGGCAGGCGGTGCCAATGCACTGGTATTCCAGAATCATGTAACTTCTGCTCTTGGTGGAACTACAGGAGATATAAATAATCCTGTACAGTCCGTGAAAGTATCTGCAAACTCCGACAGCAGCCTCTACAATCTTGCAGCGGCAGCAGGAATCGGCGGAACCGCAGGTGTGACAGCAGTTGCAGTTATTACTTACTTCTATAATGAAACGTTAGCTTATGTAAAAGCAAACAGCAGGATCTATGCAGCAGGTGCTGTAGACATCCTGGCAGATTCAAAAGAATTTGTCACAGCAGATGCAGCAGGTGCAGCAGGCAGCGGAACCGTATCTGTAGGAGGAACACTGGATGTGGTCGTAACAAAGGTTGTTACGAAGGCATACACAGAGAAAAATGTTCTGATCCATGCAAAAGGAACTACAGCAGACATTTCCGTAAAAGCAGACGATGATTACAGTCTGATTGCAGTAGTGGGAACAATTTCCGCTTCCGGTGTGGCAGCAGTGGCAGTCAGTGTACTGACAACTGTTTCCTATAATACAGTCAGTGCCGAGATCGGAGAAGGAAACACCATAAACGCAGGAAGAGATATCATCATTCAGGCGAAATCCGACCGTCTGGTTCAGGGCTATGTGTTTACAGCAGGTGCAGGTCAGGCCGGTGTATCCGGTTCTGTTATGGTGATCGTGGCAGGAAGCCTTCTTACAGATGATGCACACAATGCCATTTATGTTACCAATAACAAAGACGGAAAAGAATACGGATCCATGAATCCGCAGACTCAGACAGATGCTGTTTTTGCACAGGCTCACAAAGAAGCTCTTTCATCAAAACCGGAAGATAATCTCGATGACCTTCTGAAAGGGGACGGATCTTCCGCTGAAAATACCGCAAACGGAAATGGAGCTCTTGACTATGATAATTATGGTCAGGATACCTCCAAAAAGAATCATGATGAGAGCAGCAGCTCCAACATGAATGATAAAGCATACGACAGCGCAGCAGATACGATCAGGAAAGAAGGCACAAAAGGTGCCGTTGTAAATGGAACAGAGCTGAAAGATTCCACAACAGCTGTTGTCCGTGGTGGAACAGAAGGAACAACTCTGACAGCCGGACGTAATGTGGAAGTAGTTTCCGGTGACAGCTTAAGTGCTTATATGGCAAGCGGTACACTGGCAGCCGGTCTTTATGCAGGCGTTGGCGCAGGCGTTTCCGTAGCAGTTCTTTACTCCAATGTTCAGGCTGTTGTGGAAGACAATGTTATCATCTCAGCAGGAAAAGATGTTATTGTCAAAGCAGTTTCCGGTTCTTCCGAGCAGACCAAAGCCGAACTGAAATATGACGCGGCAAAAGGCACAGACGGAAGCAAAGTGCTGAATGACAAAGTAAAAGAATCTGATCCTGACAATGCAGCAGCAACAGGTGACAAATCTACAATCCTTGTGATCGGTGTAACAGGAAGCGGCGGTATTGCAGGTGTATCTGTAACAGTAGCTTCACTGAACCTGATGAATAAGACCTATGCCAGAATGGCAGGTAACATTGTAAAAGCAGAAAATGTAACCGTAACAGCAGAAACACAGTACGGAACCGTGCTCGCCATTACTCTGGCAGCAGCAGGCGGTATTGCAGGTGTAAGCGGATCAGTTGCAGTTACAGATTTTGAATCAAAAACAGAAGCTTCCATAAGCGGAAGGGCAAAACTGGAAAATATTTCAGGAACTATTAAAGTCAGTACAGACGGAACCACAAATGCAACAGCAGCAGCAACTGCGGCAAGTGCCGGTGCAGTGGGTGCTTCTATAACTACAGCAGTAGCAGTTAACCGCAGCAGATTTGATGCATTTATAGGTCAGGGAGTCAGCATCAATGCTCCGTCCGCAAAAATTGACATGAAAGGTTATCTGAAAGCAGATGCAAAGGCAATCATAGTCAGTGCAGCCGGTGGACTCGCAGGTGTGGGAGTATCTGTGGCAGTAGCAGTTAACCGTCCGGTATCCATGACATATATAGGAATCACTCCGAATGGAGATATCATTGAAACTTCAAAATCTGATGTACGTGGTCAGATTACGGTATCTTCCGCAGATGTCAGAAACACAGTTGACGGCTTGACAAAAGTGACCAGCCTTGGTCTTGCAGCAGGTGGGGTTGCGGTAAACGGTGCAGTAGCACTTGGATTTAACCGTGCGAAGAGCTATGCGGCAGTAAATAAGGCAAACGTGACAGCAACAGGTGACCTGACTGTAGAAGCTGCCATGAATGGAAACACTACCGTATACATTACCTCAGTAGTTGCAGGTTCTGTGGCAGTTGGTGCTTCAGTGGCAGTAGCACAGATAAAGAGCGAAAACATTGCGCTTATTGATGTAACAGGCGGAACTGTGAAAGCAGCAAATATCTCTGTACTTGCAGGAACCGAAGCAAATCCGTATGACACAGAAGCACTTGCAACTGTGATTACAGGTGAAGCAGGCGGAACAGCAGTGGCACTGAATTTTGCAGTAGCTCTCAACAGTTCTGTAAACAGAGCACAGGCAGGCGGCACATCCGGCAGTCTTATCGCAGAAAAAGAACTGAAGGTTCGTGCAGATGGCAGAACAAAGGCTTACGGAATTGTATTAAATGCAGCGGCTGCCGGTATTGCGGCAAACGTATCCATGGCATGGGCAACTCTGTCAAGCATCCAGGAAGCACTTCTTGACGGAAACATTTCCGTAAGTGCAGGAAGCCTTACTGTAGAATCTGTGCAGAATAACAGTGAGACTACGAAGCGCAAAGATCCTGTTACTGTAGTGATCGACACAGCAGAGAAATTCACGAAGACAATCACTCCGGATTCTATGGCACAGGCATTTATCTTCAGTGCGTCCGCAGCAGCAGTAAGTATTACAGCAAATGCAGCTGTTGCAACAGCAGATGCAGTATCAAGAGCGAAAGTAGATGTAAATAACCTCAGAGTATCCGGAAATATCAAAGTAAACAACAAAGCAGATTCTGTGGCAACAGTGACTGTAAACAATCTGGATCCGGTAAACTTTATAAGCGCAGGTCTTATGACCGGATACGCTTATGCAAAAGGTACATTTGAATCAATCTTAAGTGGAAACGGAACTGTCCGTGCAGACGGTAATGTAGATGTTACTAATACATGGAAGGGAAATTCCGAAGTAAAACTTGTACCTGCATCAGGCGGAATCGCAGTAGCTTACTATAAAGCCGGTGTAAATGTTGCAATCGCAGAAACAAGTACAAAAGCATACGCTTACATCAGCGGAAAACTGAATATTTCGGCAAAAGGCAATGTAAACGTAAGAGTAACGGGAAATGCAGACTCCAGTGCAAGAATCGACGGAGCTGTGATCAAGATCAGCAAAGTGGCAGTGGCAGTCAATGTTGTAACTTCCGAAGTAAAAGCAGAACAGAAAGCTTATATCGAAGGCGCAGGCAAAAATTCAGCCGGTTACACAGGAATTGTTTCCGAAAATGGAAGCATTACTGTAGAATCAGTACTGAATGTAAATGCATTGGGCGTGATCGGTGGAAACAGTGCAGGAGAAGGTATCAGTGTTTCCGGTATTGACGGAGAGGCATCTTCAGCAACTGCAAAGGCAGAATCCGTAAATATCGCTTATGTGAATAATGGAGTTCTTGAAGCAGCAAGAGGAAAAGCTTCAATCAGTGCGAATACCTCATCAAAGACAGATGCACAGGCACTTGCTCCGAACTTCAGCCTTTCACTGGCAGAAATGAACATTGTAAATGTTTACACTGATTCTAACGACAGCGTAAAAGCTTATGTGACAGGCGCAAGCCGTGTCAGTGCACTTAAGGTTGATATCCTTGCAAACGGAACAGCAGAAGTAACAGCAACAGGAGCAGTTCCGGGAGTAACGGTCAGTCTTGTAAACGGAAATGCAGTGATTGTTACAGCTACAGCAGCCAAAGGCACAAACGGCAAAGTAACAAAAGCATATGTTGGCAGAGATTCAGAAGTATATGCCAACGGAGTAACTGAAAACGAAAATACAGTGCACAGTTTGAAAGTCTCTGCAGAGTCAAATCTGACAATTACGGCAAAGGTTCCGGAAACAAAGAGCATCGGAGCACTGAAGCTTGGTGTATTTCTTGTAAAAACTATTGCCGGAAAGACAGATACCTGGGCAGCAATCCTTGGCAAAGCAGAATCTACAAATGATATTTTTGTTCTTGCAACAGATAAGATCACTGAAACCTCAAATGTGGAACTGTTCAGTGCGGGACTGGTTGCAGGTGGAGCATCCAGAGCAGAAAATACTGTGGAGAGTCAGAATTCATCTGTACAGATCGGTGACAGTGCAGTGCTGAAAGCCTGGGGTAACATTCAGGCGAAGGCTGTTACAAAAACAAATGCACAGACACAGATACAGGATGCGGCCTATGGCGGCGGAACTAACTGTTCTGTAGAAAGTAAAAACAATATAACAAGAAAAACCTCTCTTGTAATAGGTAATAATGTAAATATTACCTCTGTGATCGGAAATATTGAACTTCTCGCAGAAGAAGACAAAACAAGCCACATTGAAAGCATTGCAACCGGTTCTTCCGGATCTGTGTATGCAGGCGGTGGCCCGAAAGCAGAGATCAATTACAATTCCACAGTAACTGCAACTGTAGGAAACGGTGGAAACATTGATGCCAGATATGGAACACTTGATATCAAAGCCATTGCAAATACCGATCTTTATGCGGATGCTTACAGAAAAGCAGCAGCAGCGGCAGGTTCCAACAAGAGTGAAGCAAACATTAACAGCAATGTGACAGTAGTTACAAACATCAGCAAAAACGGGGCAAAAACCAGAATCCTCGGTGAAGTGACCACAATTGGTGCTTATATTGAGAATCAGGTAATCCTGGCAAAAGCAAAATCCTATACTGCATCTGCAGGTTCCAAAACAGAGGCTTATGCAACTTCAAATGTAAACAACAATGTTTCAACGGGAGTTGATAATGCATGGATCGGCGGAACAGAAAATCTAAATGTTGAGGCACTTGTAGTAGCTCAGAATATCAGAAGTGAATCTTATGCAGAAGTAGTTGGATTTACCGGACACGTATATGCAACATCAACAGTGACCGGAGGTAATAATGTAAATGTAAATGTAACTTCCAACGCAGAACTTGCCGGTAAGAATATTTCCGTAAGAGCAGACGCTCCGGAACTTACCACACAGGTCATCAGCCGCAGCGCAACAGCAGTTGCAAATACCGTGGTCAATTATGTATGGACCAAGGTAAAGACAGTTGTAACAAAGATCATAAATAAGATCTGTAAGATCCCGCTGATCGGAAAACTGATCAAAAAGATTGTGAAAAAGGTTGTTGAATGGGTTGATAAACTTGTAGAAGTTATTCTTTATTCGGATGCAGAAGCAAAAGAAGCCGGTGAATTCAAAAATGCAGGAAATATCATCTTTAACGGAACTGTTCATGTAGGCGGTGGTGCAGCAGGAATGTTTGTAGATATTTTTGACGGCCTGATCGCATATACAGGACTTGATAATGACCTTACAGACAGTTTGAAAAAGGCTGATAAGTTCCTGAAAACTGATGGAAATACAATTACTGTTAAGAAACTTTATAACAATGATGTGGGAAGTCTCAGACTGGAAGCAGGTGTCGGTAATATTTCCGGCAAAGGAACGGTCATTACAAATTCCTATCTTCCAAATGTACAGATTACAAACCACACTGACAAAAATCTGATTCTGAAAAACATTCAGATGTCAAATTCCAATGCTCTTGCACCGGATATCGATACATCAGCAGAAGGAAATGACGGCTTCAGTTATCAGGTCAGCGAAGACACACCAAATCTTATCATCCGGACGGAAGGAAAAGGCAATATTACATTTGCAGACGGCTCTTCTGATGCGGATGGAAAAGGTTCTATAGAAACAGATCTGGGTGAAGGCGTTCTTACCATCGAGATGAATGGCGGAACACTTAAGACTTCCGGAAAGGCATTTGTAGCAGCCAACAAGCTGTATATCAGCGGAGCAGGAAAAATCGGAGATGGTGTTAAGAATCCGTTCCGTGCCTATATCTTTGATATCAGCAGTTATCCTGGAATCTCTGGTATGGCATCTGCAAAACCGGCAAGCCCGAATGAAGTAAAAGTAAAAGCCGGCGGAGATATCTATCTCAGCCTTACTCTGGTAAGAGAGTGGATGACCCAGAAACAGATGAATGATGCAAAGAAAGGCATCGGAGAAAAAGCAGCCCTCAATCTCAAAGAAATCATCGGAGGATCCGACAGCACTGTTTATGTAAGTGTTGAGGCACCGAAGGTGGTTTGCGCAGGAAAACCGGACTCAGCAGATGATTACTTCATTTCTGTTCCGAGAACTGCAATGGACTTTGTGACACTGCCGGGCGCAAAGGGCAAAACCTTCCAGAAAGTACAGCTCAAAGATGCAAACGGCAACAATACAGATTTCTGGCTGACAGATGACGGAATGCTCGTAAATATGAGCGAAGACATCACTTTTGTTTCAGATGCATACCTTGTATCTCAGACATCGAAGTATGACACTTATCTTCTTCCAAATGGCGCAACCGTTGTAGTAGACAGAGTGTCAAAGAAACTTGTAAGAATCATAGGCAGGCTTCATGATGAAAAATCTGAAGATTACAGCGGCGGAATCTATGATCTCTCCAATATGAAGGTGGAAACAGATTCCAATGGAAATCTGACCATTACCATTAATGAGAACGGAAACACATTTAACCAGAAGATCACCTTCAGAAACGGTACAGCCTATATGGAAATTGGTCAGAATGGTGCGACAACCTATATTGAGTCATCAGGTCTGGAAGAAGGACTTGGCTGGCGGCTTCCGAATGGAATCGTTGTTTTCTACAAGCAGGTATTCCTGGACGAAAGAACAAATACAGTTGTCAATGGTACACCGATCATGGAGACAAAGGACGGACGTTGGATTCTTCTTGAAAGTATCACGGAAGCAGGAAGAACAAAATACCATGTGGTACATGTAACCGGAACTGACGGTCATTATGAATTCAAGGAAGGATACATTTATGACAGAGCAGATCTGGAAGCAAAAACAATATCACTGAATCAGTCACTGAAAGAAGCAAAGAAAGCTGTCAAAAATGCACTTGGAAACAAAAATGCCATCACCAGTATGGTAGAAACGGCACTGAAAGGAGCCGGTGTACAGACAGAACTTTCCGGATATGCAGATGCCTTTCGCAATGCGATCATGGCTAAGCTGAAAGGAAAAGTTACACCGAATATCATTGTTGATGTGCTTGTAACCCTTTCTAAGACAACAAAGACAGAGAAATATAATTACACAGGCGAAACTCTGGAATATACAACTTATAACACACCGTGGAAGTTTGTGGTTTCTCTGAAAACAAATAACGGTGACAGTGAAGTAAGTGAAACTGTTTACAATGAGAAAGGTTCTGTTTCTGAGAGAATCAATGCAGGCAGCAGTGATAAAGCACTGGAAATCGGCAGTGAGGTAACATCTTCTACAGCCGGAAACAGTCAGTACGGTACGAAAGCAGCAGATTCCTACACAGTTTACCAGGAAAGCGCTGATTCAGATATCTATTACAGATATGATGAAGATACAAAGACCTGGACATTAAACGTAAAAGGAAAAGACCTGCTGGGTAATGACTACTGGTTTACATTTGACCTGAAACAGACTAACGGTGAATGGTATCAGGCAGAGGAAGGCATTAAGCTTGTGAAGAGACATGCAGCTTATGAAACAGTGAAAAACCTGTTCATTCGCATCTCATCTGTACCTGTAGCGGTACTGAAAAATCAGGCAAAAGGTGGTTATAAGAAGACTGAAAAGACTGTAATTTTCCTGGATAATGACGGAGATGAAAAAGGTATTCTGCTGATAACTGACCGTGTGCTTGCCCTGTTCCCGGATGGAACTTACAGTTTTGTTGCAGTCCGCAAGGACGAAAATGCGACAGATACCGGAAGTACTCCTGGAATGAATGAAACAGTGGCGATCGCACCTGGAATGCAGCAGAAAAAAGATGAGAACGGAGATCTGGTTTACTCTAGGGTATTCCTTTCTCTTCAGAAAAATGACGGATCAAGAAGCTGGCTTACCGGAGATGATGTGACAGCTAAATTCAGTTCCACACTTGCAGGAATGATCAGAAGTCACATTCAGAACGGTGTTGTCATTCTGAATCCGCAGACAGACAAAGACCTTATTGCAGCCATTAATGAAGAACTGAGCGGAAGATATGATATCAGCCTTATTTCTTATTATACAATGGCGGCAGACGGCAAAACACACTATGCATATGACACTTCCAGTGACAGAGTATATGTACTCGAAACAGATGTGACAGATGCAGAAGGAAGAAAGCAGTACAGAGTTGACGGATTTACTACTGACGGAAGGCTGTATTACAGAAAGGAATCCGGATTATTTATCGGAGCAAGTAATGATATCGGTACTGTAGAGGTAGTAAACGGATATGTTTATCTTACTGATGAAGACGCGGAACGTCTGGCAAGAGGTGCTTACACCAGCCAGCAGGACGCAAGATTTGGAATTGGGGTAAACCGTTCGATCTCCTTTACAAAAGTAACCGGTTATATACCGGGAACGATCATCATCAGCCCGATCGAAAAATCAAATACTGACAGCAGTAACAGTGCATATCTTTACTTCAAGAATGCAACAGAACAGTTTGCTGCTTCACGTGACAGAAACGGATATGCGATCATTGACCGTTACCTGAGAGTTGTAGATAAAGCAATGGAAAATGCTTCCGGTCTTCCGACAGGAACAATTCTTTTCCTGGATGAATCCGGCCAGATCGCAGCATATCTGAAACCAGACGGAACTTTCCGTGTATATGAGATTTCTTCCGGAAAATCCGAAAACGGATCCACACAGTATGTGGAAGTAACTAAGGACGGCACAACAGAACGTGCATATTCAGAATATACCGTTGACAGCAGCGGAAAACTGAATACAACAATCTCAAAAGGAACGGCAACTTATCTGATGGAGCTTTCACAGGACGTTTACACAAGTGTTTACGGACTTCATCAGAATCCACCTGCAGACAGTCAGTATAACTATGACAGTGCACACTACTTCGGTTACAGCTGAGAACTGTTTTTGCAATGGAAGTTGTAGAGATGGATCAGATCATCGCGGAGA
>OLQT01000802.1_pt1 | contig 21278 bp, 20 predicted proteins | sample 1672651 | NCBI WGS metagenome assembly OLQT01 (sample SAMEA3136709, study PRJEB25190) | human gut metagenome | biome: human gut; feature: human-associated habitat; material: faeces | place: Austria | collected 2013 | reverse complement strand
GCGGGGCTACTCGTGGGAAAGCAGATTGGCCGCGCAATTACCGCCGCTCGGCGACAGGCCTCGCGGCTCGCCGGTCTGGTGTGCCTTTCGCGATTGTTGGCCGTCATTCGGCAATCCCCTCACGGTGTCCATCTCCCTGCACAGCGTCCTATAGGCACGGGACGGCAGATACGGCATGCCATTCAGGCCAACCCAGCGAAAAAGCCAGCGTGACTCAAACATCACACTGGCTTTTTCGCGTCCGTTCCAGTCCCGGTACCCGCCGAAGAAGGGCTGCACTATATGGATCATTCTGCCTGAAACATCCGTTCCAGTTCGTCGTATTTTTCCCGGGTAATCAGCGCGTCCTGCGGGATTCCTTCCAGCCGGGCCGCGTAAGTCCAGCGTCCATAGGGAGTAATATCCCGAATTTTATTCAGGTTGACGATATAGCTCTTATGGCAGCGGAAAAACAGCTCGGCAGGCAATCGTTCCTCCATATCGCCCAGTGAATCGCCGGTGACATAGCGGCTCCCGTCCGCCGTATACAGCACGGTGGAGCGTTCCTCCCGCTGAATCAGCACAATATCGTCAAAGCTCAGGAAGCTGACGCCGCCCCGATGGTGAAGCATCATGCGTCCTCCCATTCGAGGCCGGGCAAGGGGCTGGCGGGCAGGCTGCGGCGCTTTTTCGAACTGCCCGTTCAGCAGGTTCCGCGCCCGCTCCAACGTCTGCATCACCCGTTCCACCTTGAAGGGCTTCACCAGATAGTCGAAGGCGTATACTTCAAAAGCGTCGCCCATATAGCCCTCGTGAGCCGTGGCGAAGATCAGCAGAATCGCCGGATTCATATCCTGAATGACCCGGGCGCATTCCACGCCGGTCATTTCAGGCATTTCCACATCCAGAAAAACCACGTCGGGCCGCAGCGTCTCCGCCAGTTCGATGGCCTGTTTGCCGTCGACGGCCTCCCCGGCCAGCGTAAAGCTTTCCGCTTTCTCGATCAGGCGGCGCAGGATCATCCGCATGCCGCTGTCGTCGTCGGCGATCAGCACCCGCAGCTCTCCGTTCATCCACGCCTCCCCCACTTCCGGTGGCCGGGCCGGGTCAGGATCTCATTCATGACCACGCCCTGCACGATGGAGCGGCTGTCCCACGACAGTACAGGGGAGGTTTCCTCGTAAGGGTTGGGTTCGTCCGGCAGGTGTTGAACCGTAAATTCTTCCTCATGGCCGTGGCCCAGCTCCGGGTCGCACAGGTCGCGACCCTCATCGCTGTCCGCGTTCAGGCTGCCCACATAGTCGCCGGGCCGGGTCAGGGGAGCCCGTTCCAGCGAATGGGACATTCCCTGACCCTCGTCGGAAAAGCCTTCCGCCTCCTGACAGAAGGGCTCCGGGTCGGCCAAGGGGGCAGGGGTAACTCTGGTTACGCTGACGGGGTCTGTCGGCTCAAAATGAATGGGCTTGGGGTTCACCTGTCCCCGCCGGTAAGGGGCGGATTTTTTTCGGGACTGTTTCACGCCGCTCTTTCGGAACAGCGATACGCATACGCCGATGATAATCAATGCCACTAATGTGTCCATGAGTTCCCTCCTTTCTGAAAAACGGTGAGTCGGTCAGGCATTACTTGCCGCTGCCTTCGTTCATCCGAGGGGCGGAGACGGGGGCGCTGGCCTTGGCGATGCCTTCCCGCATGCTGGTATCCGCTTCCAGATTTTTCAGCTGATAGTAGTCCATCACGCCGATCTTGCCTTCCCGCAGAGCGGCGGCCATGGCCTTGGGCACTTCGGCCTCGGATTCCACCACGCGAGCGCGCATTTCCTGCACGGAGGCTTTCATTTCCTGCTCCCGGGCCACGGCCATGGCCCGGCGTTCCTCGGCGCGGGCCTGAGCGATGCGCCGGTCGGCCTCCGCCTGATCCATCTGCAGCTGAGCGCCCACGTTGCGGCCCACGTCCACATCGGCAATATCGATCGAGAGAATTTCATAGGCGGTGCCCGCGTCCAGACCCTTGTTCAGCACGGTCTGGCTGATCAGGTCGGGGTTCTCCAAAACCTGCTTGTGGGTCTCGCTGGAGCCCACGGTGGTGACGATGCCCTCGCCCACGCGGGCAATGATGGTTTCTTCCCCGGCGCCGCCCACCAGACGCTCAATGTTGGTGCGCACGGTCACGCGGGCCTTGGCCCGCAGTTCGATGCCGTCCTTGGCGATGGCGGCGACCACGGGCGTTTCAATCACCTTGGGGGTCACGCTCATCTGCACGGCCTGCAGCACGTCGCGGCCCGCCAGATCGATGGCGGAAGCCTTTTCAAAGGGCATTTCAATGTTGGAACGCTGGGCGGCGATCAGGGCGTTGATGACCCGATCCACATTGCCGCCCGCCAGATAGTGGGTTTCCAGCTTGGAAAGGGTCACGTCCAGACCGGCCTTGCGGGCCTTGATGAGGGGATTCACCAGCAGCTTGGGCTGGATGCGGCGCAGGCGCATACCGGCCAGCGAGCCGATGCTCACATGCACTCCGGCGGCCAGAGAGGTAATCCACAGGCCCACCGGCACAAAGCGCAGGAAAACCAGCACCAGAATCAGCGCCAGCGCGATGACCAGCACGATCCACAGTGCCGACAGCTCATTGCTGCCATAGCCGTAAGAATTGACAAGTGTCCAGAGAAAATCCATGTTCTTTCCTCCTCGCGATAATGAAATGGGAATAATGGTGAATGAAGAATGTAGGAATGAGGAATAGGGAATAGGGAATAAAGCCTATTGAAGCGGCCGTCTGCGCACCACCACAGCCGCGCCCTCCACGTGATCGACGATCACGGGCGTATCCTTGGGAATGAAATCCCCCTGCGAGGCTACGTTGAGCCGAACGCCGTCAAACTCAGCCAGTCCGGTAGGCCGCAGCGGCGTGGTAGTCACGCCCTGCCGTCCGACAAAGACCTGCATGTCGGCCGCGCTGGTAGCCGTGTAGCCGTTCTCGGCGGTTTCCTCCTCCTTGAGGATGATGTTGGATTTAGACAGCCGTCCCCGGTTGGCAGAGCGCAGCGCCAGCGAGATGGCAACGGCTACAATGGCCAGGATCAGCACGGTAACGCCCAGCGCCGCCAGTCCGCCGTGCCACAGATAGGTCATCACAATGGCTGCGGCCTCCAGCAGGACGCCGGCGATGCCCGGCAGGCCGAAGCCCGGCATAAAGACCTCGACGATCAGCAGGGCGACGCCGAAAAGAAAACAGAGGAGAATCGGCAGATTCTCCAAAAGAAACGCTTCCATCCGCAATTCCTCCTTCGAGCATTTCGCCCGGTTGATGGATTCATTGTAGCATGGAAACGGCAAAATGTCTCGTTTTTTTGTTCCATTCCCCCGGATGGAGTCTCAGTTGTCATTCCCCGCGTCTGATTTTACACGCAGGGATTCCCGAAGCGCCGCAAGGTCGCGCCCGTAATCCTCCTGCAAATGGGGATTGTAAATAATGGAAGCCGGATGATACAGGGGAAACAGCGGCAGCGTGAACGCTTCTTTTTCCGGCGGGGAAACCACGGCCCGGGTCCACTGCCCGTGCAGATGTCCCACCGTGTCCCGGAGGAAGCTCTGCAGCGCCACATTGCCCAGCGTCACCAGTGCCTCCGGGCGAACCAGCGCGATCTCCTTCATCAGCCAGGGCCGGAACAGCTCCTTTTCCTCCCGGGTGGGAGGCCGGTTGACCCGGCGGCCTGCGGCGCTCAGCTTGGTGGGCCGCAGCTTGACGGTATTGGTGACGTAAATTTCGCTGCGGCGCAGGCCCAGCACTTCCAGAAAGCCTTCCAGATTCTTCCCCGCCTTGCCCACGAAGGGCTGTCCCTGCAGGGCCTCCTGCTCGCCGGGGGCTTCGCCGATCAGCATCAGCACCGGCTGCTTGGCCAGCCCTGCGCCGAACACCAGCGGGCTTTGCCCGCCGGGATAGAGCGCCTGAAAAAACGCCGTGCAGTCCCGTTCAAAGCGCGTCATGGCGTCCATGGTTTTCCCTCCTTCGGCTGAAAGCCGCTCCTTAGTGTCCCTCGCCGACAGGAAAGCATACGCGGGCCGCGTCAGCGGATGCCGCCCTCCAACAGGGTCAGCGAATGAAGAATATCCGTCCTGAGCCACGAAAACAGCCCCAGCAGCATGGCTACCAGCACGAAGATCACAAAAACGCCCAACAGTACGCTGAAGGTGTTCAGAACGCCCATGGTGGTGCGCACCCGGCCTTCATGCTCCCATGCGTCCTCCATTGCTTCGTCCTCGTCGATTCCGTAGCCGTCGTTTTCCTCTTCGTCGTAGGCCGGTTTTTCGTCTTCCTCATAGTCATAGGGATCGTAATCCCCTCCGTCGGCGGCAAAGCGGGAAGCACCGTCCCCGGGCTCCTGATAGGGTTCCAGCACGTCGTTGAGCTCCATGGACTCGTCCTCCTGCCCGGGCTGATACCGTCTGGTTTGATCGTCCATCCGACGTTCCTCCTTTCGAAGGGCTTGTGTTTTCCGTTCCTGATGTCAACGAATCATTATACGTAATCCATCCATGGAGCGCTTTCATCCTCCCGCCCCGTCAGCTCGCCTGCTTCCTGCATTCCGGGAAAATCCAGCGTCCGCAGGGCTTCGTACAGCACAATGGCCACGGAATTGCTTAAATTCAGGCTCCGGGCGCCCGGCACCATGGGAATGCGCAGGCAGCGGTCGTATACCCGGCTGAGCAGGCTTTCCGGCAGGCCGCGGGTCTCCCGGCCGAAGATCAGAAAATCATCCGGGCCATAGGCTGCTTCGGTGTAGCTCCGGGGCGCTTTGGTGGAAAGAAAGTGCATCCGCGCGCCGGGATATTTTTCCAGCAGTTCTTCAAAATTTTCATGCACCTCATAGCGCATCATGCGCCAGTAATCCAGCCCGGCCCGCTTCAGATACTTATCCTCCAGCGAAAAGCCCAGCGGCTTGATCAGGTGCAGCACCGAGCCGGTAGCGGCGCAGGTGCGGGCAATATTGCCGGTATTCTGGGGAATTTCCGGCTCGTAAAGCACAATGTGCATGAAATCACCTCCCGGGTATTGTAACCGAAACCAAAGCGGTTTTCAACCTTTCAGCTCACGGAGACCTTTCCGGCAGACCCGCTCACATACGCCTCCGCCAAGGTCTGCACGGCTTTCCATTCCTCCGCATAGGCGGGGTCGGAGCTGATCTCTTCCACGCACTGGCTGGCCCGGTACAAAAGGGTCATATCTCCCGCCCCGGGCATCAGGGCCTCGCCGTGCTGGCGGGTGCCCAGCAGCTCGCCCGGCCCCCGAAGTTCCAGATCCGTCTGTGAGATCTGGAAGCCGTCGTTGGTGCGCACCAGTGCCTGCAGGCGCTCGTTGGATTCCGCCATCAGGAAGCACCAGCTCTGCGCCGTGCCCCGGCCTACCCGGCCCCGCAGCTGATGCAGCTGGGCCAGCCCGTAGCGGTCCGCGTCCTCGATGACCATCACAGAAGCGTTGGGCACGTTAACGCCCACTTCGATCACCGTGGTGGAGACCAGAATCTGCAGCTTTCCCGCCGCGAAATCCGCCAGCGCCGCCTGCTTTTCGGCGGCAGGCTGGGTGCCGTAGGTCAGCCCCACCGTAAACCCGGCGAAGACCTTCCGGCTCAGCTCCCGGGCGTGGCTTTTGACCGCCATCAGGCCGTCGGCATTCTCGCTTTCCTCCACCAGCGGGCAGACGATATAGGCCTGCCGCCCGGCCTTCAATTCCTCGCGGATAAAGGCGTACAGGCCGCTGCGCTTGCTTTCCGGCACCAGCCGGGTCTTGACCGGCTGCCGGCCCGGGGGCAGTTCATCGATCACGCTCACATCCAGATCGCCGAACAGGCTCAGCGCCAGCGAACGCGGAATCGGCGTGGCGGACATGACCAGCAGGTGCGGCGCGCGCCCGGCGGACGTGTCGCCGCCTTTTTCCAGAAGGGCCGTGCGCTGGGCCACGCCGAAGCGGTGCTGCTCGTCCGTAATGCACAGGCCCAGATGCTGAAAACGCACGCTGCCTCCGATCAGGGCGTGGGTGCCGATCACCGCCTGCCATCGTCCCTCCCGAATGGCTTCCAGCGCTTCCCGCCGTTCCTTCGCCGGCATGCCGCTGACCAGCAGGCCGCAGCCGAAGCCGTTTTTTTCGAAAAAGGGTCTCATGGTTTCCACATGCTGCCGGGCCAGAATCTCCGTGGGAGCCATCAGGGCGCTCTGATAGCCGCTTTGAGCGGCCAGCAGCATGGCCCCCATGGCCACGGCGGTCTTGCCGCTGCCCACGTCTCCCTGCACCATCCGGGCCATGGCATAGGGCGCGGAGCCCTTCAATTCCATATCCCGGGCGATCTCCGCAAGGGTACGGCGCTGCGCGTCCGTAGGCGAAAAGGGCAGCGAAGCCCAGAAGGCCTCCTGCCGCCCGGCTGGAATTTCCATGGGCAGTCCGCCCCGGCGCAGCCGACGCATCATGCGGATGCCCGCCTGATACATCAGCATTTGCTCAAAGGCCAGCCGTCGCTGAGCCGGTGGGATTTCGTCCATGGTTTGCGGCGCATGCAGGCGGCGCAAAGCTTCGCCCAAGGGCAGCAGCTCATAGCGCTTCACCAGCGACAGGGGCAGGGTTTCCGGGCAGACCTCGTCCAGCGTTTCCAGCGCTTCCCGGGCGATCTGCTCATGCACCCGCTGGGGCAGTCCCTCGATGGGCCGGTACAGGGGCACGATGCGGTTTTCCTTTTCCAGCGAAGGGTTCATCAGCTGCAGCCGTCCGCCCCGGCTCTCCACCGGGCCGCACAGCAGGAAGCGGGTGCCCCGGTTCAGATTTTCCTTCATCCACGGCTGATTGAACCAGCAGGCGCTCAGCTTGCCGCTCTCGTCGGAAAAAGCGCAGGTGACCAGCGTCATTTTCCCCTTGAAGCGGGCCAGCTTCGCCTCCCCCTCCCGAACCAGCGAAAAGCACTGCCGCTGCCCTGCCTCCGCCCGGGCGGCGGGCGTAATGGCGCTGCAGTCCCGGTATTTCTGGGGAACGGTATACAAAAGATCACGCAACGAGACGATTCCCGCTGCGTGTAAGGCTTCCAATCGATTTTTTCCGATTCCGGTCAGAGATGCAAGTTCCATGCTTTATTCCACGGAAACCAGATAGTAGTACAGCGGCTGGCCGCCCATCTGCATTTCCACGTCGCAGTCGCCGTAGCACTCTTCCAATTCGTCGGTGAGCGCCTGTGCGTCGGCTTCTTTGGTGTCCTTGCCGTAATAAACGGTAATCAGCTCGTCCTCGTCGGTCACGATGGATTCCATCAGCCGCATGGTCACATCGTGAACGTCGCTGCCCACGGTCTGGATCTTGCCGTTGTACAGGCCGATGATATCGCCCTGATGAATGTGCAGGTCGTCCAGATCCGTATCCCGGACGGCATAGGTCACAGTGCCGGTGCGCACCCGCTGGGCGGCTTCTTCCATCCGGGCGGCGTTCTGCTCGGGGGAAAGCTCAGGCTGGCAGGCGATGGCGGCGGCGATGCCCATGGCCACGTTTTTGGTGGGGATGACCACCACTTTCTTGTCCTCGCACAGTTCAGCCGCCTGCTGCGCCGCCAGGATCACGTTGCCGTTGTTGGGCAGTACATAGACCACCTTGGCGTTGACCCGGCCCACAGCCTCGGAAATATCCTCGATGCTGGGGTTCATGGTCTGGCCGCCCTCCACCACCTGATCCACGGTCAGGTCGCGGAAGATCTGGTTGAAGCCTTCGCCCAGCGAAACGGCCACCATGCCGGATTCCTTCATGGGTTCCGGTTCGGCGGCGGGCTGAGGCTCGGCCTTGGGTTCTTCCTTGGGCTGGCTTTCCCGGCGCTTCTGGGCCATGTTCTCGATCTTCAGGTCGATCAATTCTCCCAGGCTCAGGCCGAACTCAAGGGCCTTGGCAGGCTCGTTGGTGTGCACATGCACCTTCACGGCGCTCAGGTCGCCGGTGACGCGCACGCAGTCGCCGATGCGGTTCAGGCGGCGGCGCAGGGAATCGATATCCTCTTCCACAATATCCGGGAACAGGTTCTCGATGCCGAACTCGGTGCAGTAGATGTACTTCAGCTCGCCGGTCAGGCTGTGCTCGTCCTCAAAGCTGTCGCTTGCCGCGCCCTCGGCCTCGTCGTCGCTGGGCAGCTCCTCGCCCCGCAGCACGGCGGCATAGCCCATATAGATGTACAGAAGGCCCCGGCCTCCGGCGTCCACCACTCCCGCCTGAGTCAGTGCGGGCAGCATCTGCTGGGTCTTTTTCAGAATGACCTCGCCGGTGGAAAGGATGTTGGTAAACAGCGCATCGTAGTCGTCGGGCGTGCGTTCGGCCTGCTTGACGGCTTCCTCGGCAATGACGCGGGCCACGGTCAGGATGGTGCCTTCTTTGGGCTTCATCACGGCCTTATAGGCGGTTTCCGCGCCGCTTTTAAGGGCGGCGGCAAACTGCAGGGGCGTAATGCGGTCCACACCGTCCAGCGCCCGGCTGAAACCGCGCAAAAGCTGGGAGGTGATCACGCCGCTGTTGCCCCGGGCGCCCTTCAGCGCGCCCTTCGATACGGCTGCGGCGGCCTCTCCCGCGTTCAGATATTCCTTCTGGCTGACCTCCCGGGTGGCGGAGGCCATGGTCAGGCTCATATTGGTGCCAGTATCGCCGTCCGGCACAGGGAAAACGTTCAGCGCGTCCACCGCTTCCCGATGTTTTTCCAAAAGCGCGGCGCCCGCGACCACCATATCCCGCAGCAGCACCCCGTCGATCGTTTTGGCTTGGATCAAGGTCATTTCCTCCCGATACGCTTGTATTTGTATGCCATGGGGCCAGCGTCCTTCTTATACCCGGATGCCCTCCACGGAGATATTGACGCGGCGGACTTTCACGCCCGTCATGCTTTCCAGCTTATAGCGCACGGTCTGCGCGATGGTCTTGCAGACCTCGGCGATGGAAATTCCGTATTCCACAATGATAAAAAGATCCACATCCAGCATGTCGTCCACCAGACGAAGCTGCACGCCCTTGGACAGGTTTTCCCGTCCCAACCACTGCACCAGCCCGTCTTTGGCGCGTTTCGAGGACATGGCGACGATACCGTAGCATTCCAGCGCGGCGTAGCCGACCACCTTCAGCATGACATCCTCGGTGATATAGATCGTACCGATGTCATTTTTGATCTTACATTCCATAAGTCCTTGCCTCCCCTGTGCGGCGCGGCGCGCCCACAATGCTGGCCTGCCCGTTACGCACAGCAGGTCAGGCTAATTATACATGATTGCTGGCTTTTTCGCAACTCATTCGTTGGATTCCCTCCAAAGGCGTTTTTTCATCCCCGGCCCCGGCCTCCTCCGCCGGTTGAATTCCCGGCGCAAACATGGTATAGTAATGCCGGACGGACTGGGACAAAAGCGTTCCCGGGCCGTATTTTTCGGCTGAAGAAGTTTCTCCGCTCCCTGCGGAGAGATGCCGCTGATTCTGGTATGAACAGGAGCGCCGCCTATGGAATCGGAATGGAAACGCCTTTTGGAGGAGCCGTGCATGCTGCATCTGACCCCGGCGGAGGAAGCAGCCATCCGGCGGCAGTGGCCCTCGGTGCTGCGCTCGGCGTCGCTGCCGCCCATGGCCGGGAAAGAGCCCGCCGACTTCCGCCCGGAAAAGCCCTGCGCCGCCCTGCGGGCCGACGAGCCTTCCGCCTGCCTTGACCGGGAAACGGCGCTTTCCAACGCCCCCGCCTCCGCGGACGGCCTGATCACGGTACCCCACGCGCTGTCATAATCATAAAGGAGACTGTTCGCTCATGGAAGGGAACCGCCGCTTTCTCTCCCTGTGCGCGCTGCCGGTTTCGGAACTGGCGCGCGGACTGGAGAACGGGACTTTTTCGTCCGAGGACGTAACGCAAGCCTTTTTGGACCATATCGCCCTGCAGAACCCCGCGCTGAACGTGTTTCTGGAGGTTTTTGAAGCTTCCGCCCGGGAAGAAGCCCGGGCGTCCGATCGCCGCCGCCGGGAGGGCAAGCCCCTTTCCCGGCTGGACGGCGTTCCTTTTGCGGTAAAGGATAACCTGTGCGTGGAAGGACGGCGCTGTACCTGCGCCAGCCGGATGCTGGAAAACTACCGTCCGCCCTATACCGCCACGGCGGTCAATCGCCTGCGTCAGGCGGGCATGCCGCTGCTGGGCCGGGTCAATCTGGACGAATTCGCCATGGGCAGCAGTACGGAGACCAGCTTTTTCGGCCCTTCCCGCAATCCATGGGATCCCAGCCGGGTACCCGGCGGCTCCTCAGGGGGCTGCGCCGCCGCCGTGGCTGCCGGCATGACGCCGGTGGCGCTGGGCAGCGATACCGGCGGAAGTATCCGTCAGCCGGCCGCCCTGTGCGGCGTGGCCGGGGTCAAGCCCGCTTACGGAAGCGTCAGCCGCTACGGGCTGGTGGCCATGGCCAGCTCTTTTGATCAGATCGGCCCGCTGTGCAAAACCAGCGAAGACGCGGCGATGGTCATGAATCTGCTGGCCGGGGGCGATCCCCACGACATGACCGCCGACCCGGCGCTGGCGGCGGATTTCACCGCCGGGCTGGATCAGCCCCTGAAAAACGTGAAGATCGCCCTTCCGGAAGAAGCCTTCGGGCAAGGGCTGGACGCGGACGTAGAGCGGGCGGTTCGCGCCGCCGCCGAGGTGCTGAAGCATCTGGGCGCGGAAGTCAGCTTTCTCTCCCTTCCGTCGCTGCCGCTGGGCCTGCCTGCCTATCTGACGCTCTCCTGCGCCGAAGCGGGCAGCAATCTGGCCCGGTACGACGGCGTTCGCTACGGCCATCGGGCTTCGGCAGCGGAGATCAACGAGCTCTATCGGGAAAGCCGCCGGGAGGGCTTCGGCATGGAGGTCAAGCGGCGGATCCTGCTGGGGGCGTACAGCCTCTCAGAGGAGCACCGGGCCGAAACCTACGACCGGGCCGTGCAGGCCCGCGCCCTTCTGCAAAAGGAATTGGAACGGGCGCTGGAAGCCGTGGATATGCTGCTGTTCCCCACCACGGCCGGCCCGGCGTGGCCCATCGGCGAAAAGCAGGATGATCCCGCCCGGATGTACCTGTCCGACCTGTACAGCGTGCCCGCCAATCTGGCGGGACTTCCGGCGCTGAGCCTGCCTTGCGGTCTTTCGGGCGAAGGGCTGCCCATGGGCATGACGCTGATGGGCGGCCGGACTTCGCTGCCCCTGCTGTTCCGGGCGGCGGCCCGGTATGAAGCGGCCTGTCCCCTTCCCCGGGGAAGCCATCCCTATGAACGTCTGACGGCCGTCGGGCAGGAAGGAGCGCAGGCATGACGAAGCCTTCCGAAAACCGCTATGAAATGGTGGTCGGTCTGGAAACCCATGTGGAGCTGAAGACCCGCACCAAGGCTTTCTGCGGATGTGAAAACCGCTACGGCGCGCCGCCCAACACACTGGTCTGCCCGGTGTGTCTGGGGCTTCCGGGGACGCTGCCCGTGCTGAACCGCCGGGCCATGGATCTGGCCGCGCTGGCGGGCTTTGCCCTGAACTGCCGGGTGAACCCGGTCAGCAGCTTCGACCGGAAGAATTTCTTCTATCCCGACCTGCCCAAGGCCTATCAGATCACCCAGTTTTTTCACCCCCTGTGCGAGGCGGGTTTTGTAGAGATCCCTGTCAAAGAAGGCGTGAAGCGCATCGGCATTACCCGCATCCATGTGGAAGAGGACGCGGGCAAGCTGCTGCACGACCGGCCCGGCGTGACGGCCATCGACCTGAACCGCTGCGGCGTGCCCCTGATCGAGATCGTTACTGAGCCGGACTTCCGTGCGCCGGAAGAAGCCAGCGCCTATCTGAAAAAGCTGCGGGCCATTCTGAGCGCCGCCGGGGTCAGCGACTGCCGCATGAACGAAGGCAGTCTCCGCTGCGACGTGAACCTGAGCCTTCGCCGTCCGGGCCAGCCCATGGGCATCCGCACGGAAATGAAGAACCTGAATTCCTTCCAGAGCGTGGAGCGGGCCATCCGGGCCGAGTACGCCCGGCAGGCGGCCATTCTGGACGCGGGCGGGGCGGTGCTGCAGGAGACGCTGCGCTTTGACCAGCGCACCGGCAAGACCATCGTCATGCGCCGGAAGGAAAGCACCGGCGATTACCGTTATTTCCCGGAGCCCGACCTGCCGCCGGTGGCTTTCCCGGCGGAAGAGCTGGAACGGCTCCGGGCTTTCCTGCCCATGCTGCCGGATGAAAAGTGCGCCCTTTTCCAGCAGAAATACGGCCTGTCCCGGAAAGCGGCGGAGCTTTTGACGGAGGAAGCGTGGCTTGCCGCCTACTATGAGCAGGCCGCCGTCCACGCCCGGAGCTGCACGGCGCTGGCCAATCTTTTGCTGGGCGAGGTCTTCGCGCAGCTGACCCTGCGGGAGCCGCCCGGGACCGAGCGGAACGAAACCAGCCTGCCCATTCCGCCTGACCGGCTGGCGGCGCTGAGCAACCTGCTCAGCGAGGGCCGGGTGAACAGCTCCACCGGCAAAAAGATCCTCGCCGTTCTCTTTGACGAAGACGTGGAGCCGGAAGCCTACGCCCGGGAACACGGTCTGTTCCTGCTGACGGACGAAAGCGTCCTTCGTCAGGCGGCGGCGCAGGCGCTTCAGGAAAACCCCGCCCTGACGGAGGGGTATCTGCGGGGCAAGCTCACCGTGGAAAAAGCCCTCATGGGCAAGGCCATGGCCCTGACCGGCGGCCGGGCCGACCCGGAGCGCCTGTCCCGGCTGGTACGGGAGGCGCTGGCGGCGGAAAGGGACGGGTGAAGGCGCCGACCGCTCCATCATGGGTGCAGGGGAGCCGCCTGAGTCGGTCCTTCCGTTCCATAAGCAGAAAAAAACAACCGCGCCCCTTCCCGGCGTGCCAACCGGGAAAGAGACGCGGTCTTTTCGATGAGAAGAACGTTACTTCCCGCTCTGCTGCTTCTTGCGGAGCTTTTCCAGCCGGCCCCTGCCCAGAATTTTCTGAGCCAGTCGGAGCAGCCCCATCTGAGAAAAATACGTCTCGTCCGGCGTAGGCGGCGCGTTCAGGATCTTCTGCCATTCCGCCGGGTCGATCTCCAGCTTTTTGAGGATGTACTCCTCGTCTTCCTTCTGCTGCTCCACGGGATAGGGCGGCTGGGCCAGCTCGGCCAACGCTTCTTCCCGGGTCATTTCGCCGTTGAGCACCAGGCAGCTCAGATGGGAGCGGCGCTTATCATACCCGAATTTTTTCGGCAGATAAACGGACTGGAAGTATTTGGTAAAGCGGCTTTCGAAGTGCTTGCCGCCGTAGTATTCCCAGCCGAACTCCCGCTCCAGCGTCGCCATGGCTTCCTTTTTGGAATAAGGCACATAATTGAGCAGGTTGATCTGCTGCACCCCGGGCAGCCCAAACCAGGCCCGCCGCAGGGACATCAGCGGATATTTTTTCAGGCTCTTGCCCCGGCCGCATTTGCGGTACACGCTTTTGATATGCCACGAATCCCGGTAGGTATGCTGCTGGGAGAAGGGCGCCATGGAGCCCTCCGTGGCCACGTTGGCCCCGTTGAGGATGTACTTCACATGATACTTCTTCGCCATCATGGGCACCACGGACGCAAACAGATGATCCTGCGGCACGTCCAGATTGGCCAGACCGGACAGCATGAACGCCCGGGTCAGCTCCTTCATGGTGGGCCAGTCCATCACGTAGGTGTGCAGCTGGATATTCAGCTTTTCGCACATTTTTTCGATGTTGCGCACGGCAATTTCGCTGTTCCAGCCGGAATCCACATGCACGGCCAGCACCCGCAGGCCCAGCTGGTGGGCCAGATAGGCCATATACGCGCTGTCCACGCCGCCGGAAATGCCCAATACGCAGTCATAGTCGCTGTCCTTGGAGTTTTCCTTCATCATGGCTACGGTTTCCTGCAGCTTTTTCTCACTTTCGCCGGGATGATAGCCGCTCAGCTCCCGGTTATGCATGTACTGCTTGCATACCGAGCACACGCCGTTTTCATCAAATTCAATGCCCGGATCGGAATTGTCCATCACGCACCGGGTGCAGATCTGTTCCGCCATCAGAAGCGCTCCTTCATCCCATTCGGAATTTCTTATCTACAAAATTCAAAAAAACAATGACCCTGCCGCCGGAACCTTCCGAGCGGTTCCATCATTATAGCATCGTCCCCCGAAGCGTGTCAAACCGTTGCCACACCGGCAACAACGAGGGTGGAATGCTTGACAGCCCTTCCGCCTTCATGTTAGGATACAAAATACAAAAGAAATGCACTTTACGGAGGAGGAGCCGTCATGACCAGCTTTGAACGGATGGCAGAAAGCAAACCGATCCGCGAAATCGCCTACGAAACTCTCAAGCACGCGATCATCACCGGGGAAATTCCCGCCGGTTCACGCATCGTGGAGACGGATTACGCCGAGCGCATGCACATCAGCCGCACGCCTCTCCGGGAAGCGCTGCGCAAGCTGGAGCAGGACGGGCTGGTGGAATACGTCATGCGCCGGGGCGTGATCGTCCGCGCCTTCACCGTGGAGGATGTAATGGAAATCTACACCATCCGCAACGCGCTGGAAATGCTGACGCTTCCCGCCATTATCCAAAAAGCCACGCCGGCGGACATCGCCGAGCTGCGCGCCATGCTGCGCGAAATGGATCCCTACGACGAGAAGAACATGATCGAAGAGCTTTCGCCCCGGGCCCGGAATTTTCACGCCCGGCTGACCTCTATTTCCGGCATGAAGCGCATCCTCCGGGTCATCGAGGGGCAGGACGAATACATCCGCCGCTTTTCCGCCATGTCCATTTCCAAGGAGGATCGCCGCCACGCCGCCCACGCCGAGCACTACAAGCTGGTGGACTACGTGGAGCAAAAGGACCTTGAAAGCTTCGAGCGTCTGATGCGCAAGCATATTGAGCGTTCCAAACAGACCTGTCTTCTGGCCCTGGAAGAAACCAATCTTCCACGGGAATGACCCCGCGCCCGAACCGCGCTGCATATCAGTTTGAATGGAAAAGAGGCAAAATCATCATGGCAAACGGAAAATGGGATCTCACCTTCCTCTACAACGGCTTTGACGACCCGAACCTGCAAAAGGATATTGAAAAGATCCATACTTTGGCGCTGGAGGGACGCAAGCTTCCCGAAAGCGAAGGCTCCGACGTGGAAAAGCTGACCGCCGTCATGCAGGCGGAGACCGAACTGAACGACCTGCTGTATAAGGCCTTCGGCTTCGTGCAGCTTTCTCTGGCTACCGACTGCAACAACCAACAGGGGCAGCTTCTGCTGGATCAGCTGAGCAGCCTGATGGTGGAAGTCCGGATGACCGGCAGCGCGTGGATCCGCTTCGTAGGCTCGGTGGAAGATCTGGAGGGCGCTATCGCCCAGAGCGATTATCTCAAGACCCTCGCTTTCCACCTGCGGGAATGCAAGGAGCAGTCCGCCCACATGCTGGACGCCGGGCTGGAAAAATGGGCGCTGCGCCTGTCTCTGGACGGCGGCGACGCCTTCTCCAAGCTGCGGGACCGCCTGATGGGCAGCCATACGGTGGAGCTGAACGGCGAAAGCCTGCCCCTGCCCGCCGTGCGCGGCATGGCCTACGATCCCGACCCCACGGTGCGCAAGGAGGCCTACGAGGTCGAGCTCAAGTCCTACGCCAAGGTGGAAACGCCCATGGCGTTCTGCCTGTCCTCCATCAAGGGGCAGGCCATGACCCTGTGCGAAGCCAAGGGCTATTCCGACCTGCTGACCCAGCAGCTGACCGAGACTCGCATGGAACGGGAAACGCTGGAAGCCATGCTGACCGCCATCCGGGAAGCGCTGCCGGACTTCCGCCGCTACCTGCGCCGCAAGGCGGAAATGCTGGGCCATCCCGACGGACTGCCCTTCTATGATCTCTTCGCGCCGGTGGGAGACGTGCAGCTCCGCTATACCGTGGAGGAAGCCCACGACCTGCTGATCGACACCTTCTCCAAGGTGCATCCCGGCATCGCCGCCCTGATGGACGAAGCCTTCCGCAACAACTGGATCGACTTCTTCCCCGCCGAGGGCAAGGAAGGCGGCGCGTTCTGCGAGGGCTTCCATCAGCACGACCAGAGCCGGGTGCTGACCAATTTCGTGGGCAGCTTCTCCGACGTGAGCACGCTGGCCCATGAGCTGGGCCACGCATGGCACAACCGCTGCCTGACCTCCGTGCCCATGCTGCTGACCGACACGCCCATGCCTTTGGCCGAAACGGCTTCCATCTTCAACGAAACGCTGCTGAGCCAGACCGTCCGCCGCAGCGCCGACGATGCGACCCGGCTGGTGCTTCTGGAAAACAGCCTGATGGAAGCCACCCAGACCGTGGTGGATATTTACAGCCGCTACCTGTTCGAATCCGCCGTGATCGAGGCCCGCAAGACCCACATCCCCTCCGCCCAGGAGCTGAACGGCTTTATGCTGGACGCGCAGGAGCAGAGCTACGGCGACGGCCTGAGCAAGGACGCGCGCCATCCCTCCATGTGGGTATGCAAGAGCCATTACTACTCCACCGGCCTGCACTTCTATAACTTCCCCTATGCCTTCGGCCTGCTGTTCGGTCTGGGCGTGTTCGTCCAGTTCCAGAAGGAGGGCGCGGCCTTCGTGCCCAAGTACGACAAGCTGCTGGCCTCCTGTGGCAGCGACACCGTGCGCAATGTGGCCGCTTCCGTGGGCATCGACGTCAACAGCGTGGATTACTGGCGCAGCGCTCTGGATGTGGTGCGCGGCGAAATCAACGAATTCCTGACTTTGAGCGAAAAGAAATGCTGAGCGAAGCAAAATGGATCCATCGCGCCGCCGCGGTGTTTCAGGGGGCCGGCTGCCCCCTGTACATCGTGGGCGGCGCGGTGCGTAATCCCCTGATGGGTCTGCCCATCAGCGATGTAGACGTATGCGGCCCCGCCCGGCCTGAAGCGGTGCTGGCACTGTGCGAGGGCACGGAGGTGCGGGCGCATCTGCGGGCCGCTCATTTCGGCACTGTCGAGCTGCACCTGACCGATTCGGACGGCTCGCGGCACATGGCCGAGTACACCACCTTCCGGGAGGACAGCTACCGCTGCGGCCACAAGCCGGAGCTGGTCCGCTTTACCACGGAGATCGCCGTGGACGCCCTGCGCCGGGATTTTAGCGTCAACGCCCTGTACCGGCAGGTGTTCCCGGAGGGGCTGGGCGACGTGATCGACCCCACCGGCGGTCTTGCCCATCTCCGGCAGGGCGTTTTGCACACCGTCACCGCCGATCCCGATCAGGTGCTGAAGGACGACGGCCTGCGCATCCTGCGGGCCGCCCGTTTTCAGGCGGAGCTGGATCTGGAACCCACGGACGCGCTGCTGGAAAGCCTGACCCGCTATGCGTCCCTGCTGCGGGACATCGCCCGGGAGCGCCTGCGGGAGGAACTGCAGAAGACGCTGCTGGCGGACTGGCGGTATCCGCAGCTGAAACGCCGCTCTCCGGGCACGGAAAGCGGCCTGCGCACCATCCTTCATATCGGAGCCTGGCCGGAGCTGCTGGGCGCTTTGCCCTGCCGGGAGGAAAACCTGACCGCCCTGAGCCGTCAGACCGCCGTGAAGGGTTTGCCGCCGGTCAGTCAGCGGCTGGCCCTGCTGCTGGCAGGCGCAGCGCCGTCTCAGGCCGCTGCCCCGCTGGAAGCCCTGCGCTTTTCCCGCTGGGAGACGGATGCGGTGCTTCGGCTGATGGCATGCTATGCGTTGGAAACGCCCACCCCCGTCCAGACGGCCCGGGCCGGGCTGGAGGTACTGGAGGGCACGGTTCAAATCCTGACGGCGCTGGGGCAACCGGAGCGCGCCGCCCATTGGAAGGAACAGCTCCGCCTTTTGCAGGAAAGCGGCGCGCCCCTTTCCCTGAAGGAACTGGCCGTCTGCGGGGACGATCTGCTGCCCCTGTTCCGCGCGTCGGGAGCGCCCATGAATCGGATGGGCAGTCTCTTGAACACCCTGTGGGAACGCGCCGTCTGCGGCGAGCTGCCCAATCGGCGGGAAGCGCTGCTGGAAGCGGCGGAGCATCGGCTGGTTGAAACCACGGCAACAGCATTGAAGAATCACTGAAAAAACGGGCAGCTCAAGGCAAGCCCATCAGCTTCTTTTCCGCAGGCTGCCCCGTTTCCCAAACGCTGCATTCACAATGCAAGAGCGGTTTCCCTCAGGACATTCCCATTCAGAGACGCTCCCTCCTTCCGAGCACGAAAATCGTCTTCCCCCGTCCTTCCTAAAGAAAATCTTCTCTTTTTCTGGGGCGTTTGCTTGGCAATTCTCTTGAAACCGTTCGGAAATACCGTTTGGCATCCTCATAAAATAAAGCCGATGACGTGATTCCCTTTAGGCGCAATCACGTCATCGGCTTTTTGTGCGTGTATTTCTGTACGATCATTTTTGGGCCGTTCATTGCACCTGCCGTTATGCTGCTTTCTGCATTGATTACGTCCGGCACAGCAGTGATTTCATTCCCCTTTTGGGCAGCGGCAAAAGCCCTTCATCCTTTGGTTAGGGCAAACAACTTCCATGCTCGCATTTTGCAGGCTGCGAATCCCTTGCACCCCAGCATTTGACAAAGAGCCAAAAATTTGGGCAAATCGTACCAGTGCGATATTTCCCAGCAATAAGAGAAAGCCCTGAAACTGTTACGTTTCAAGGCTTTCTCTTTGGAGCTGATAGCCAGATTCGAACTGGCGACCTCATCCTTACCAAGGATGCGCTCTACCTGCTGAGCTATATCAGCATGTTGTCTCAAGCGACAACGATATTATTATACACAGCATTCTCCGATTTGGCAAGGGGTATTTTCAAAAAAACGAAAAAATTTTGAAAAAAGCTCGCAGGCCGAAAAGAAGCGGACCATCCCACCAGCCAAAAGTACCAAAAAAGCACGGTGTCCGCCGGATTTTGCACACTTATACAACATTTTGCTTATTTACACGGTCATTTTGGACGGATATAATAAAACCGTCTCAATAAACGGGACTCCCATTTTCAATACATACAATGGAGGATACGCCTATGGATCGTAAACTGCATATCGGCATCATCGGCTGCGGCGGCATCGCCAACGGCAAGCATATGCCCTCGCTGAAAAAGATCGATACGGTTGAAATGGTCGCTTTCTGCGATGTGGTGAAGGAGCGGGCGGAAAAGGCCGCCAAAGAATACGGCACCCCGGACGCCCGGGTTTATACCGACTATAAGGAGCTGCTGAAGGAGAAGGACATCGACGTGGTGCATGTGCTGACCCCCAACAAGCAGCATTCTTTCATCACGGTGGACGCGCTGGAGGCGGGCAAGCATGTCATGTGCGAAAAGCCCATGGCCATCAATTCCGCCGAGGCCAAGAAGATGCTGGACGCGGCCAAGCGCACCGGCAAAAAGCTGACCATCGGCTATCAGAGCCGTTTCCGTCAGGACAGCATGTATCTGAAAAAGCTCTGTGAAAACGGCGAACTGGGCGACATTTACTACGCCCGCGCCCAAGCCGTTCGCCGCCGGGCCGTGCCCACCTGGGGCGTGTTTTTGGATGCGGAAAATCAGGGCGGCGGTCCCCTGATCGATATCGGCACCCACGCGCTGGATCTGACCCTGTGGGAAATGAACAACTACGAGCCTGCCATGGTGACGGGTTCCACCTTCCGCAAGCTGGCGGATCATGAGAATTCCGCCAACGCTTGGGGCCCTTGGGATCCCAAGAAATTCACCGTGGAGGACTCCGCCTTCGGCTTCATTAAGATGAAGAACGGCGCGACCATCTATCTGGAGGCCAGCTGGGCCCTGAACACGCTGGACGTGAACGAGGCCAAGACCATTCTGTGCGGCGACAAGGGCGGCGCGGATATGCTGGGCAAGGACGGCGGTCTGCGCATCAACGGTGAAAAATACTCCAAGACCTTCGTCACCGAGCCTGACCTGAAGGCGGGCGGCGTGGCTTTCTACGACGGCACCACCGGCGGCGACCCGGCCGAGCTGGAGGCCCGGGCGTGGATCGCTCATGTGCTGGACGATTCCAAGCCGCTCGTCACCAAGCCCGAGCAGGCTTATGTGGTCACGCAGATTCTGGAAGCCATCTACCGTTCCGCCGAGACCAACCGGCCCGTCTATTTTGAAAACGGCGAAATGAAGCTGGACTGACTTCTCTTTGATTTCCCCATTTTCCCTGACGACTGGATAGAAGAAAAGGAGAACCCTTATGGAACAGATCAAAATCGGCACCTGTATTCCCGGCCAGCAGGCGGAGCAGTGGCTCCCCGGCATGAAGGACAAGGGCTTCGAGTGCTTTGCCATCAACTTCCACATGACCTACGGCGGCGTTGATCTGAAGGAACTGGCGCCCAAGGTGCTTTCCATGCTGGAGGGCACAGGCACGTATGTATCTACCGTGGGCTATTACTGCAACGCGCTACAAAATGAATCTCAACTGCACGATTTGGAATACGCCATCGACAACGCCCATCTTTTCGGGGCCAAAACCGTAGCGACCTTCGCTGGCGCGCTGGAAGGCCAGCCGGTGGACGCGGCCATTTCCCGCTTCAAGGAGGTTTTCTCCGAGCTGGCCAAGCGCGCCGAGGATCGCGGTGTGAAGCTGGCCATCGAAAATTGCCCCATGAGCGGCGATTGGCGGCACCCCACCTGCAACATCGGCTTTAATCCCGACGCTTGGGAGCTGATGTTCGACGCGGTGCCCTCCGACGCGCTGGGTCTGGAATGGGAGCCTGCCCATCAGCTGATTCAGCTCATCGACCCCATCCCGCAGCTGCGGGTATGGGCCAAGAAGATCGTGCATCTCCACGGCAAGGATACCTCCGTGGACTGGGACGCGGTGCGCCGCCGCGGCATCTATGCCGCGAAGGACTTCGCGCCCGAGCGCACCCCCGGTTTCGGCGATACCAACTGGCGGGATGTTTTCTCCATTCTGCATGAGAACGGCTACGAGGGCGACGTGTGTATCGAAGGCTACCATGATCCGGTGTACTCCGGCCAGTGGGAAATGACCAGCCAGCTTCACGCCCTGAAGTACCTGAAATTCTGCCGCGGCGGCGACTTCGTGCCCAATCCCTGGGACGCGGAGTAAAAGGAACGAAACCGGCAAAAACGAACCATCGACAAAATCCCCCTTTATGCAGGATGATAACTGCATAAAGGGGGATTGCAGTCTGTCGAAAAACCCAAAATTGGCCGCCTGCGCCCGCAAACAGCGCTTCGCTGGTTTGCGGGGAAAGTGCTGCGGCACAAGGGTTAGGGGCTCCGTTCCGCAACCTCAATCGTCGTCTTTGGCACTGCCGTGCCAAAT
>OLQT01000782.1_pt1 | contig 21552 bp, 19 predicted proteins | sample 1672651 | NCBI WGS metagenome assembly OLQT01 (sample SAMEA3136709, study PRJEB25190) | human gut metagenome | biome: human gut; feature: human-associated habitat; material: faeces | place: Austria | collected 2013 | reverse complement strand
GATATTGGACTTACAGTTGAAGAATTAACACTTATGATTCAGCAAAATGCCAATAATATAGCAACACAATAATCTTTATATTTGGGGAAAGGGGCTTTGCGCCCTTTTGTACTTCTAACTTCTCCTTTTCATAAATTATATTTTCAGATTAAAAAACCTCTACTGAACGATCTAATATCCCGTTTATTTTCGCAATCGCAATACCATAATTTGTGAATGGCACATGCTGTTTCTTACATTCCTTTACGCGAGACTGCACTTCTTTTTCATTCAACATACATGCACCACAATGAATCACAACACTATATTTCGAAAGATCTTCTTTAAATCCTTGTCCAGAAGTAAATTCAAAAGTTATATTCTTCTTTGTATAATTCAAGATCCATTTTGGAAGCTTGTCCGTACCAATATCACCACACTGTCTATGGTGTGTACACCCTTCACTAATCAATACACAATCCCCATCTTGAAGATGATCCAATTGATTGGCCCCTTCAAGCACTGTAGATAAGCTTCCTTTTAAGCGTGCCATAAGAATAGAGAAAGAAGTTAAATGAATAGATTTATCTACGATTTGACTTACCTTGTTAAAAGCCTGGGAATCTGTAATAACCAGTTTTGGAGTAACCTTCTTTAAGGTTGCATCCAATTCTTCTACCTGACAAGTCATACCAATCGCATGATGATCTAAAATATCTCTTAATACAAGTTGTTGAGGCAAAATCAATCTTCCTTTAGGAGCCGATTGATCAATTGGAATAACAAGCACAATAACATCGCCCGAATCAATTAAATCACCAATAATTGTCTTTTCTGCCTGTTTCTTTACGACACTAGCCAACAATTGCTTTAATCCATCTATATTGTCATTGTTTAGAGCACTCACATAGATTTCATTAGAAGCCAGTTCTTTCTTTTCTTCAATCAAATCACACTTATTAAAAACTATAAAATAAGGTAATTTATTTTCTTTAAACATGTTAATCAAATCCAAATCTATTTTTTGTAGACCTACATTCGCATCAACGACCAATACAGCCATATCAATTGTTTTTAAAACTTCTAACGTTCTTTTAATTCTCAATTCACCCAAAGTGCCTTCATCATCCATACCCGGCGTATCCACAATCACAACAGGTCCAATCGGCAAGATTTCCATTGATTTCTTTACAGGGTCTGTCGTAGTTCCCTTTATATTAGAAACTAAAGACATACTCTGGTTGGTAATCGCATTGACTACACTGGATTTTCCAGCATTTCTTAAACCGAAAAATCCAATGTGTGTACGATTCGCGCTTATCGTACTATTTAAATTAGACATAATTAGAACCTGAAATCTCTACGATTGCTTGACTTGATCGCATCCACATTGTCACGAGCAATTTGTTGAGCTTTCGCATTTGGAATCTTGTTCAATTCTTTTTCAATCAACTCAAAACCAATCTTCTTTGTATCTTCACTCGCATAATCGACTAAATATTCACATAAAGTCATCAATGCGTTAGGATGACAACAATTTTGAATTTGCCCTGTCTTACACAAAGACATGAAACGATCTCCTGTTCTTCCTTCTCTATAACATGCCGTACAGAAAGATGGAATGTAACCTAACTCCATCAGCCAGTTCACAACTTCATCTAATGTTCTTTGGTCAGATACATCAAATTGTTCTGAATCATGAGGACGCTCTTCTTCTGTATATCCACCAACAGATGTACGACTTGCCCCACTAATTTGAGATACACCTAAGTGAAGCATTTTTTCACGAACTTCTTGAGATTCACGTGTAGAAATAATCATTCCTGTATATGGAACGGCAATACGGATACATGCTGCAATCTTTTCAAAGATTTCATCAGCCAAACTATTATCGAACGTTTCTGGATCAATATCATCTGCATGTTTTACACGAGGCACACTAATTGTGTGTGGACCTACACCATGAGCAGCTTCTAAGTGTTCTGCATGCATCATTAAGCCGGCAAATTCATATTGATAGCCTTCCAGACCAAATAATACACCCAATCCAACATCATCAATTCCACCTTCCATGGCTCTATCCATAGCTTCTGTATGATAGTCATAATCGTGTTTAGGTCCTGTTGGATGCAACTCTAAATAACTCTTTTTATTGTATGTTTCCTGGAATAAGATATAAGTTCCTATTCCAGCTTCCTTTAATTTGCGATAGTTTTCTACCGTTGTAGCCGCAATATTTACATTGACACGGCGAATGGCGCCATTCTTGTGTTGAATCGAATAAATAGTTTTAATAGAATCCAAGATATATTCGATTGAATTGTGTACTGGATCTTCGCCTGCTTCAATAGCCAAACGTTTATGTCCCATATCTTGTAACGCTATAACTTCATCACGAATCTGATCTTGTGTTAATTTAATACGTTTAATATGTTTATTCTTCATGTGATAAGGACAATATACACATCCATTTACACAATAATTTGATAAATATAATGGGGCAAACATCACAATACGATTTCCATAGAATGCTTGTTTAATTTCATTGGCAAGCTTATACATTTCTTCTACTTTTTCAGGAATGTCACAAGCTAAAAGTACACTTGCTTCACGGTGTGTTAACCCTTCACAATGAACACCATGCTCTGTCTTTTGTGGACGAGCCTTATTTAAAATTTGATCAATCAATTCCACATTATGTTTGTTCTTTTCGGCATATTCAATTGTTTCAAGAATTTCTTCATGACTAATAAATTCTTCTGCCTTTAATGATTTTGGGTTATAATTACTCATTTTTTATATCTCCTCTTTTATTTTTTAATATCTCCACGATCAGTTACGATCTTGTATCCTATTGAATCCATACGCTTTGATAAACAATCTTTACATTCTGCGCTCTCTTCGCCTGTACAAATTTTATTATCATACAATGCATATTTTTTTCTGACACTCACCGGCGATAAATTAGGCATAACTACATTGGCCCCCGCAAGAATTCCCTTTTCTCTTCCTTGAGGATCAATCGTTCCTAAAGCTGTTGTAGCAGGAAGTAAAATGTTTGGTTGAATCAAACGAATCAAAGACAATAAGAATAAAGTTTGATTCAAAGTTCCACATGTCATATCTTTAAACGGTGTATCCTTTTGCGAAATAAAAGGACCAATACCACACATGTCAGGTTTAAATGTTTCAATAAACTTCAAATCCATCGCCAAAGTTCCACTTGTCTGATAAGGTGAACCTACCATGAAGCCACATCCTACTTGATATCCGATTTCCTTTAAGTCTTTTAAACACTGCATACGATGATCAAAAGACATATTTTTTGGATGCAACTTTTCATAATGATTTTTACTTGCCGTTTCATGTCTTAATAAATAACGATTGGCTCCCGCTTCAAACCAAGCCTTATATGTATCTCTATCTTCTTCACCTAAAGAAAGGGTAATCGCACAATCTGGATATTCACTACGAATCTTTTGAACTACATTTGTGACGAAATCCTTTTTATAAATTCCTTCGCCACCTTGCAAAACAAAAGTGCGAAAACCAAGTTCATAACCTTCTTTGCAGCAATGCAAAATATCTTCTTCGACTAATATGTAGCGATCACAATTAAAATTGGACTTGCGAATTCCACAATAGAAGCAGTCGTTGCGACAATAATTTCCTACTTCAATAAGTCCACGTACATAGACTGAATTTCCATATATTGACGTAGCTTGTTCTTTCGCTTTATTAGCAGCATATAAGCGTAAAGCATCATTTTCAGCTTCAATTAAAGTTTTATATTCTAATAAACTTAAAGAGTGTTCTCTTTCAAGTTTATCAATCAATCGATATGCTTCAATCATGGCTAATCACATTGGAATAGGCTGTTTTCACACTAATTCCCTGTATATTTCCTAATTTACCTGCCAAAGCAGCAATTGTATTTTGTGGGGCATCTAACGCAATTGAAATTACACTTATATGTTTTTGTTTGTAAGGTATTCCCATTCTTCCAATAATATATTCACTATATTCATGAAGAATTTCATTCAATAGATTCACTGCATTTGTATCTTCTACAATAATTCCCATCACGGCAACACGTGTTTCCATATTCATCTCCTTCTTAAAGAAAAAAGCTATACTCCACACACAAAAAGAGCATAGCCATAGTTCTACTTACAAATTTCTTATAAGCACCTTTCACGCAGAATTCTCTTAATGTTGGGAGCAATTTTCTTTATACCTTATATAATACACGAAAATGTGATAGATTTCACAAATAATAGTTAGTTGTATATAATTTAATACTCTTTTAACATAATTCTTGATATAATTAGAAAAAGGAGTTCCCATATGAAAGATCATTATTTTCCAAGAAAAAAATTCATTACGAACTATATTGTCGCAATTATCACTTTCATTTTGACTTTGATTATGGGAATCGCGATCTTCTTTAACGGCGTTTCAATTGCGGTTGAAAATAATTCTAGAAAAACTCTGATTACCAATGTTGTAAGGCAAAGTGAGCATTTAAATACAATATTAAATATCAACTATTCCTATTTAAATGTACTTGCACAAGAACTATCTAAATCTCAAGATTTATTTTCAGAGGATAATGTTTCTTTAATTCAAGCCTTTATGCATAATACAGATTTAAATCGAACGGCAATCATCGATCCAAATGGAAATGCTCTATATGATAATGAAGTCATAAAAAATGTAGCTCATCGTCGATATTTTAAAGAATCTATGCAAGGCAAACAATCTCTTTCAGATCCTTTAGAAAGCAGTGTTGATCAACAAACACGTGTTATTTTATGCGTGCCCATCTTTAAAGATAGACAAGTCATTGGTGTAGTAGGCGGTTCTTACAATGTCACAAAACTAGGCAATATGTTGTTTGATGATCTGTTTGAGGGACAAGGAAAAAGTTTTATTATCGATCAAGATGGAAATCTAATCACTAAAGATAAACAGTATGAAAAAAAGCATAAGCTAAATACAGTCGATAATTTATTTAATGTCTGTAACCAAAAGAAAATCAAAACCGACTTTAAGAATCAAAAATCAGATCTTGTCTTGATTCAGACAAAAAAGAAAGAATCTTTATATTTAGCTTATTCCCCACTAAAAATCAATGATTGGATGGTCGGCTATATCGTACCGGTTCATGCAGCTCAAGAATCATATACATTTATTACTCACTATGAAACTTTATTGGCAACATTTTTAGGATTGATCGTATTGAGTCTTATAGTGTATTTGGCTCATTCAAGTTCAAGAGAAAATAAATATTTGATTCATTTATCTGAAATTGATCCATTAACTTCCGTTTTCAATAAGGAAACAACGCAAAAACTCATTGATCAAAAACTAAATAATCAAGAACATTGTTGTTTCTTGATTCTTGATGTAGATGCCTTTAAATCTGTTAATGATAATTATGGTCATGCGGTAGGTGATAAAGTCTTAGAAAACTTAGGCTTACTCTTTAAGAATCATTTTAGACAGAGTGATATTGTTGGAAGAATTGGAGGAGATGAATTTATTATTCTAATTCAAGATGAAAATATTGCTGAATCTAGAATTCAGTCTCTACTTCAAAAAGTCAATGAATTAAAGATTGAAGAATTAAAAGATTTCAAATTATCCATCAGCATTGGAATTGCCTTTGCACCTAAAGATGGAACAACCTTTATGGAACTGTATCGCCATGCCGATCAAGCCTTGTATCAAACAAAACGAACAGGCAAAAACAATTATAAAATAGATAAAAATGACGAGAACTAAATCTCGTCGTTTTCTTATACATTCGTGTAATTAAAGCTCATTAAATCAACAGGCTTATCCTTAATATAATTTTTGATTTCTAAGCCTTCTAGTTTAGCTGGACGAACTACTATTTCGTTTTTAACTACATCTTCTTTAACCAGCTTCATCTGTTTCATTTGTGCAAATAAATCCTGCAAAACTTCCATTCTTTTAGGGATACCCCTATACACATATTCAATTGCACTTTCACTTAACGCTAGGCTTCTAGAAACATATTTCTTGCCATTCTTTTCAGCATTATACTGAATATAGAACCAGAAACGTAACATCTGTAAGTTTTCACCTTTACTATTTTTCAAAAAGATATCCTTCCAAGATGAATTTACTACTTCTTCTCTTTCTTTCTTTACAGAAGACTTCTTTTCTTTTAATAACTTTTCGCTTGGCTTATCAATAATGCTCTTGTTCATCAATTCTTCCATTTCGATATCCGTGAACTTGATGACATAAATTTTTCTACCATTCATTTCACTATCACGAACCAAACGAACACTTTTTAATTTACGAATCAACATATCCATAGATGGTCTTTCTGTACTTCCATCCAGTAAGCGGAATACATAATGATTGGCTTGGACACTAGTCAATTCGTTTTCATATACCCAGTCATGCGTTTCTGCATACGGGTTTTTTACTGCCATAAATCTAGCGTAACAAAATAATCTTAAAGAAAGGGCGGCTGCACCATTCTCATTACTATTTACGTTTTTAATAAAACGTTCTCTATTTTTCATCAACATTTCTGTACTCATTAAATCTCTCCTTGAAAAAATTCGAACGCAATAGATTATATCATCATTTGTGAACTTTTGCAGAAAAAAATTGCTTGTTTCCAAGCAATTATTTCGACAATTCGATAAATTCTTCAATTCTTGATTTTGCGGTTTCTAATGCAGAAATCCAGAAAGCTTCATCCGTTAAATCAATACCCAATACTTTAGCTGTATCTTCTACCGATGCAACCGTTGTTGTGTGTAACATCTCTTTATATTTAGGAACGAATTTTTCTTTACCCATCTCTTGATATTTCACAACTAAGCCTCGCGCAAACAATCCACCAAAAGCATATGGCCAGTTATAATAACTTAGATCTGAAGAATAGTAGTGTGATTTACAAACCCACATATATGGATGTAAACAATTTGGATCAAGTCCATCGCCATAAGCTTGTTTTTGTGCGTCCAACATAATTTCATTCAACTGATCCTTGAATAAGAACTCATCACTTCTTCTGTCAAATACGGCTTTTTCAAATAAGTAACGAGAATAAATATCACAGATGATCTGACATAAGTCTTGAAGCTGATTTTCAATCAAACCGAGTTTAACTTCTTTATCCTCTGTTTCATCAATCACTGCATTCATAATGATATTTTCATTGAATGTACTTGCCGTTTCTGCAACTGGCATAGAATACTCCCAATTTAATGGTCTATGACTTTCAATGTTTAATCCATGATATGCATGTCCAAGTTCATGAGCCAAAGTAACTACGTCTCCAAGTCCTCCATCAAAATTAGTTAGTACGCGTGATTGTTTCACAAACGGCATATTGCAGCAGAAAGCTCCACCAACTTTTCCTTTATGTGGATAAAAATCAATCCAGTTATTGTCAAAAGCTTCTTCCATCATATCGGCCAAGTCATCAGAAAATGGTCTAAAATGATTAATCAAATATTCTTTTGTAGTTTCTGGAGTAAAACTTGTCGTAGCTGATTTTCCAATTGGCGCAAATAATTCATACCAAGGAAGGCCATTTTCATACCCTAACATTTCAGCTTTTCTTTTCAAATACGTATGGAATACTGGCAAGTATTTCTGCATTGCACTAAGAAGTGCATCTAATGTTTTTTGGGATACATGAGACTGGTGTAGCGTCATATCCATTGGACTTGTATAGCCGCGCATTTTAGCTTCGGTAATCACTTGTAGTTTAATGTTGTTTAAAGAAAAACTTACTGCATCCGCAATAGGTGCATAACTTTTAAGTTCAGCTTCATAGGCAGCTTTACGAACTTCTTTATCTGCATCATACGCTAGATTACGAACAGATGCCAAAGGTAACTTTTTACCATCATATTCCACTTCCAATGAACTTGTGAGTAGACTTTGTTGCTTCTCCCAAGCAGAACCTGCAGAAATATTCATTTTGGCAAGTGCCTCTTCTACGTCTTCACTTAACAAATATTTTCCGCTTTCGTGAATATCATTTAAAAAATATTTGTATTCACAAAGTTCTGGACAATCTAAATAGCTGTTTAAATCCTTCATATCCGCAATATAGCGAGAGAATACTGCCATAGCCTTACTGGCTGTACTTGCGATAGTAGCTACTTTATCAATGGCTGCTGCTGCTTTCGCATTTGCCGTATTTGTGGATTGACTCAAAGATCCAAAGCAACTCAAATGTTTTTCTAATAATTCAAACTCTTCTAATACTTTAACAATTTGAAGAAGATCTTTCTTTTCATTTTCATGACTTAAAGTCTTTGAAAGTTCATCCAATTCTTTTGCCTTCTTTTCAAAAGATGTTAGATCTTCACTAAATTTAGGATCATCAAATCCCTTGTACAATATGTCTAATGACCATTCTGAATTCATATCAATTTCCTCCAATTTATTAAATTATACCATAAGAAAAGCTTGAACATGTGCCCAAGCTTATAGTACTTGCGATAAAAATTTGATGGTTCTTGGATTTTGTGGATGTTCAAAAATATCTTCTGGAGTTCCTTGTTCTTGAATAATACCTTCATCCATAAATAATACGCGATCACTTGTTTCACGGGCAAATCCCATTTCGTGTGTTACGATCACAATTGTCATTCCTTGATTCGCCAATTCTTTAATGACTTCAAGTACTCCTTTGACCATTTCTGGATCTAATGCACTTGTTGGTTCATCGCATAAAATTACATCTGGATGCATAGCTAGAGCACGAACAATAGCTAGACGCTGTTTTTGTCCACCAGATAATTTTCTTGGATATTCATCCTTCTTATCTTCCAAGCCAACTTTTTTAAGCAATTCAATTGCTTCTTTTTCAGCTTGGGCCTTTGGTGTTTTAAGTTCTAGAATTGGTGTGATGGTAATATTTTCTAAAACTGTTAAATGTGGAAATACATTAAAGTGCTGGAAGATCATTCCAATCTTTTTACGATGTGTATCAATATCAACATTTTCAGCTGCAATATCTATACCTTCGAAAATGATTTGTCCACTAGATGGTTTTTCTAATAAGTTAAGACAACGTAAGAAAGTAGATTTTCCTGAACCACTAGGTCCAATAATACTAACAACTTCTCCTTGATGGATTGTTTGATCAATTCCTTTTAATACTTCAAGATCTCCAAAATTTTTATGTAAGTCTTTTACAACAATTAGTTCCTTAGTCACTGACACTCAACTTCCCTTCCATGTATTTAATTAATTTTGATAATGAATATGTAACAATAAAGTAGATCAAACCAACAATTACTAATGGTTCAATGGATTTATAAGTAGCCGATTTAATAACACTGTTAACAGTCATTAATTCTCCAATATAGAATGTACTTGCCAAAGATGTTTCCTTGATCATCATAACGAATTCATTACCTAAGGCTGGCAAGATATTCTTGATAGCTTGAGGAATAATGATTTTAGTCATCATATGTACATTTGACATACCCAATGATTTGGCCGCTTCTCTTTGTCCTTTATCCACAGATTGAATACCTGAACGAATAATTTCAGCCACATATGCACTTGAATTAATGACAAGGGCAATAATTACACTCACGATCATTGGCATATTTCCATTTGTCAAATAAGAGAAAATATTGATGAACAACCATAATTGTAGTAATAGTGGTGTTCCACGAATCAATTCTACATATACACCCGCAATCGCTTGTATGATTTTATTCTTTGATAGTTTTACTAGGGCAAATAATCCACCAATAATTGTACCAAAAATAACAGTAATAGCAGCAAGTCCTAAAGTGATTCCTAAACCTTTTAATAATTGCGGCCAGCAGTATTGAATGATTTGAACACATGTTCCAAAGAATCCAGTCGCTGTTAAAGTAAATTGTTCACTACTCTGTTTCTTTGCCGCTTTATACCACTCTTCATATAAACCTTTTTTATTGACTTCCTTTAAAATTTTATTGACTTCTTTCATCAATCTCTTTTCACCTAAAGGAGCACCCACACGATTACCTGCATAATCTTGATCAATATTGAATAATTCATCTAACTTCGCAAGTTCAGAGTTCTTTTCAATATATTCATCAGCTGTACCTTCAGAGCATGCAACGGCTTGTACAGTACCATTCTTTAATAGGGCAACACCATCATCAATACTTGAAATAGATTGTAGTTTTGCGTCCGGAATTTGATCTTCTGTATATTGTTGCTGGATTGATCCTTGTTGAGCAGCCACCTTTAAGCCAGTTAGATCTGTTAACTTCTTATACTTATCTGCATCTTTTTTTGCGATAATAACAGCCTGTCCACCAGTATCCTCTGTCATATTGTATCCAATAGACATTTCCATTTGTTGCGCACGTGCCGGTGTATAAGCCAATCCAGTAATTGCTAAATCAATTTCTTCAGTTTGAAGATTTGCCAAAACTGTATCAAAACTTGCGGCTTTGATTGTTAATTTAACACCCATCTTTTTCGCAATATATTTTGCTAATTCAATATCAGAACCTACATATTGCGCTTGTCCTGTTTTTGTTGAGTCAATAAATTCATTAGGTGGAAAATCAGGAGATGTACCTACAATCAATTCTCCTCTTTCTTGAATCTTGTCTAATAAATCGCCTGTTGTTGATGTGTCTGTTTCATCGGCAAATGCAGGCATAATACTAGACATCATGATCATAAAACTTACTAAAAATGCCGAAATTAATTTAAATCCTTTTTTCATATCTACCATTCCCTTCTAATAAAAAAAGTCGTCCTTGAATATACAAGGACGACTATAAAATCGCGGTACCACCTTATTTCCTGCACTAATGTACAAGCCCTTAACTCATAACGGGAGTATCCGAAGCTTCCTCAATCTTCGAAAGCTTAGCTCTAAGACACGTTCACCCTGTGCTTACTGTTCCATTTCCACCATCAGGAACTCACTATCAGCAGCATCCACGACTACTTCTTCTTTTCATTGCCTCTACAAAGGATGGCTTTATTATAAACAAACATTTTTTTAAATGCAACAGAAAATTTATGATTTTATCAACACCTGAATTTCAGCCACATTTAGTGAACAATATTCAGAAATTTGGTCAATGCTAAAACCATCTTCATACATCTTACGAACCATTTGTTTCACTTGTTTATTTGCTTTTTCTACTTTCTTATCAGCTTCTTGGTTTAATTTATTCGCTTCTTGTAATACCTTTTTTGCTTCTTCTTTTGCTTTATGAGCCTCTTCAAGTTCGAGCTGTCGTTCCATTCGTTCTTCATTTTCATGTAGTTTTCTAAAATCTTCTATTATTTTTTTCCAACCATCATCCGATATGGTTTCTACACGCTTCTCTAACATTTGAATCACCCCATCGCTTTCTATCATCACCTTAATTTTACTATCTTCGATTCCTTTGTGGCAATTCAAAAAGTAATAAATCATCTTTTCCTGTTCATTCATTTCTTCAAGCGGCTTGTTTACATCCAACTTTGCCATTTCAACCGTTCATATCTTCATACGATCTTCTGTTTCTTTCACAAAAGATAAGCCATCCTCATTTTTCAATGTGAATGTGTTACACATTCTATTATTATCAATTAAATTCACATTAAAGAACACTAAGACAATTGTTTCCTTTAACTCTCCATAATATTTTCCTTCCAATTCTTGAGAACCATGAAGTCTAGACAAATAATAACTAAAGCGAATCGGCAGATGATCTTGAGTTTGTCTTAACTACATTTCTAAATCTACCGTTGTTTGATCATCAAATTCAACCAACAGATCCAAACGTGGATTTTTCATTTTACTGTAGTCTTTCACCATTTCTGAATTTTTAACAACCACATGATGGACTTTCCTTTCTAAAAATACCGTAAGTAATGATTTTAAGGCATCATTAGCCTCCTTACAATCTTCACCAAACACATACCTGAAGGCGAAATCATTTAATAAATTTGCGCTACGCATGAGCACCTCAATTCTAGTAGGCATTTCCTACATACTCATATACGTAAAAAAAAAGGAATTTTTCTAAAAAAAGCAAAAAAAAGCGCCTTTCGACGCTTATTCGGCTTCAATCTCCTTAATGAGACACTCATTACCTTGAAGAAGAACTGTATGTTCACTCTTACAAAATGGACACTCTCTTCCATATTGAATCGTATCATATGTTTTTTCACATTCATTACAAATCGTAATGGCTTCAATCCATTCATATTCTAGTGTTGAGTTTTCAATTAAAGGAACTTTTTTCTTATAATATTTCCAACAATCCACTAAATACTCAGGAATAATTCCACTTACTTTTCCTATCTGCAAAGTCACTCTACGAATATCTGTAATATTATTTTCTTGTGCAAGTTCTTCTAATGTTTTTGAAATATGTACAACAATTCCTAATTCATGCATACTATTTCTTCTTATTACGAATAATCTTGATTTGGCGTTTAGCCGCATACGGCAAGATAGCCTTCATCTTATCTTCCGCCTTAACCATTCTTGCGCCATCTTTGATATCACGCGTTAAGTGGATCGCATCAAATTCGCATTTTGTCGTACACAAACCACAACCAATGCACTTATTGGTATCCACAATACTTGCACCACATCCAAGACATCGATTGGCTTCAATCTTAACTTGTTCTTCTGTAAATGTTGAACGTAAATCTCTAAAGGATTTTTCGCCCAACCCCTTTTTAATACCAGGTATCTGTCGTTTGGCATGATCAAAATCAATATCAATCAATGCGTTATTCTTATCAAATTCATTAAATAAATGTAAGTCTCTTCCAATTGTTAGAGAATGCCCCTTATGAACAAAACGATGCATAGATTCAGCTGCTTCTTTACCATGACTAATCGCATCAATCGCAAATTTTGGACCTGTATACACATCACCGCCCACAAATACATCTTCAACAGATGTTTGAAGTGTTGTACCATCCGCTTTGATTGTTCCATTTAGATTTACTTCTACATCCAATCCTTGAATTGGAATAATACTTTGTCCAATTGAAAGTAATACATGACTACATTGTATAGTTTTTAAAACACTCTCATCATAGCTTGGATTAAATCTTCCAGTTTCATCCTTTACACTTACACATTGTTTAAATACAATTGAATCTTCTAAGATTTCCTTTGGACCCCATCCACAATGAAGAAGAATTTCCTCTTCTTTAGCTTCTAATACTTCCTCAGGACTAGCCGGCATTTCGCCTTCTTGTTCTAAAGAACATAAATGAACCTTTTGTGCCCCACTTCTTAAAGCTGCACGAGCTACATCTATCGCAACATTTCCACCACCAACGACAACCACATCGCCAGAAATTAGATTTGGATTTTCTGTTTTATTCACCTTACGCAAGAAATCAATTCCAGATTCAACCATCGCATTATCTTCTCCTGGAATATTTAATTTTCTTGATCCTTGAGCACCAATGGCCGCATAGAATGCTTCATATCCCTCATTTCTTAAATCATCCAAAGAAATGTCTTTACCTACTTCTATGCCACACTTGAACTCAATACCCATAGCTTTTAACACTTCAATTTCAGCTTCAATCACAGACTTCTCTAATCTAAAAGATGGAATGCCATAGACCAACATACCGCCTGGTTTTTCTTCCTTTTCGAATATCGTGACAGGATAGCCCATTATCCTTAAATAATAAGCGGCACTCATGCCAGCAGGACCTGCACCAATAATGGCCATCTTATTTGTAAAAAATTTGCCTTCGACATTTTCACATAAAGGAATATAACGCTTATCTTCATGAAGTTCTTGTTCGGCAATAAACTTCTTGATTTCATCAATAGCCAAAGGCTCATCAATCAATCCACGCGTACACTGTTGTTCACACCTTCTATTACAAATAGCTCCACATACGGCTGGAAATGGATTAAAGTCTTTAATTAACTTTAATGCATCCATATAGCGACCTTCTTTCGCCATCTTAATATAGCCTTGTACCGGTAAATGTGCAGGGCATGCACTCTTACAAGGTGATGTTCCAGTTTCATAACAGTTGACTTTAGCTGTATCTCTAAAATTCCAGTTCCACTTTTCAGGGCCCCACTTTACATCATCAGGAAGTTCCTGTTTAGGATATGATACAGGTCCATCTTTTGTACAAAGTTTTTGACCCAATTTTGCCGCTCCTACAGGACAAATTTCCACACACTTTCCACACGCAACACACTTTTCACTATCCACATGAGCCCTATAAGCACTTGCCGACATATTTGGCGTATTAAACAATTGACTCGTTCTTAATGCGTTACATACGCCATGTGCACAGTTACATATCGCAAAAATCTTATCTTCTCCATCAATATTCGTAATCTGATGTACATATCCTTTTCTTTCACAACGTTCTAAAGTTTCAATAACCTCTTCATACGTACAATAATGACCACCCTTGTTTGTCTGTACAACATAGTCAGCCATGTCACCTACCGCAATACAAACATCCGCTTCAACATCACCAGTTCCTTCACCTCTAACGCGTTGTTGTCTTCTACATGAACATGGAGAAAGTGCGTATTTATCGTATTTATTCAACCAATGCGAAATCTTTTCTACACTTACCGCTTGCTGATTTGCATGAATCGCCTTTTCTACAGGAATAACATGCATACCAATGCCTGCTCCTCCAGGTGGAACCATTGGCGTTACCTTTTCAAGTGGTAATCGCGTCATCTTTTCAAAGAAATCCGCAACAATTGGATGTTCTTCTACAAGATCTTTATTCATAACCATAAATTCAGCTGCTCCAGGAACAAATTGAGGAAGCACAAACTGTTTATGATGATCCTCATTTTCCCAGTTGTATTCAATCATCCCAATGTCGCATACTTCATTTAATACACGATTCACTCTTCCTGCTGGCCACCCACTTATTTTCACTACTTCTTCAAAAGAAAGTGGTTTACGCACTTCAAAACACAAACATAAATCGCATTGTTCATCATTTAATATTTCATTTAAGCACTCATATTCAGGCTCCGTTTTCGATAATTTTTTTACTTTAGCTGGAATACGATCCGTGATACGCCTTGCCAGTTTATCAATATTATCTCGATATGTCATATTATTCTTTCCAGGCCTTTACTTCGTTTTCAAGCCAATTACACCAATCTTCAATTCCCTCACCTGTTTTAGCACACACTTCAAAAATCTTCGCATTCGGGTTTCGGAACAAAATATTCTTTTTACACTTATCTACATCAAAATCAAAGTATGGCAATACATCCATTTTATTAATTAAAACCACATCACACACTTGAAACATCAATGGATATTTTAAAGGCTTGTCATCTCCTTCTGGAACACTTAATATAGCCACATTTTTAGTGGATCCCGTGTCAAATTCAGCAGGACACACTAAATTTCCTACATTTTCAAGTACAGCCAAATCTAAGTCTTCCATACCCATTTCATGCAATCCCTGACGAGTCATATCTGCGTCTAAATGACACATACCACCTGTATGTAGTTGAATCGTGCGTACGCCATATTCACTGATGGTTTTGGCATCTACATCACTATCAATATCCGCTTCCATAATACCAATTCTCATTGTATCTTTTAGTCTTTCTAACGTTCTAGATAGAGTTGTTGTCTTTCCAGCGCCTGGACTTGACATGACATTTAATAAGAACACACCTTTGTCTTTACATTCTTCTCTTAATTTGTTCGCATCTTTATTATTATCTTCGAATACACTTTGTTTTACTTCTATAATTTTATACATGATACAAAACCTCCTAAAATGATTGTAAACGATTTCAAATCAGTAGTAAATAAACACATGTTAGTCTTTGCACACCTTGAAAAGTAGTCACTTTTCGCCTATCATAATCTATATGAAGATCTGTATGTACCAAATGTCTGTTTCAATGGATAACCAACAAAATATAGCTAAACTAAAAAATATTCCAGACTGTGATATTTTAGTTCTACCAGAAATGTGGAACTGTCCCTATCATAATGATGCACTTAAAACAGCGTATTTGCGTCATGATGAAAGTTTGATGGCTTTAAAAAAACTAGCTAAATCGCATAGGATATGGATTGTGGCTGGTTCCATTTGTGCGGACAAATACAATCGCTGTTACATATTAAATAGCGATGGCGACATTGTTTGTTCGTATGATAAAACACATCTTTTTGAATTCCACAACAAACAAGATTATTGTGAAAATGAAGTGTTTGTACCAGGAAATCACCTACAATGTTTTGATACGCCATGGGGAAAATGTGGCATTTTATTATGTTACGACATTCGCTTTCCAGAAGTTTCCAGAGTTCTATCTCAAAATGGAGCACAAATTCTATTTTGTCCAGCCGCCTTTAATGAGCAGGCTACAAAGAAACATTGGAAGCTATTTACTCAAACACGCGCCTTAGAAAATGAAGTCTTTTTGTGTGGGGTTGCCCCAGCTAAGTATACGTATAAGAACTATACTTCAGGAGGCCACTCTATTCTTGTGGATGGTTTTGGAAATATTGTAGTGGAGTTGGGTGAAGAAGAAGCATACAAAGTTGTAGATATCGATTTAAACGACATTGAAAAAGTAAGGAAAAGGATGCCTTATTGGAAGGTACGTAGAAATGATTTATATGAATTAAAGGAGATCAAAAAATGAAGACAATTCAAATCAATGAGATCGAAGGATTTCAAATTGGTAGTGCACAAGATATAGAAAATGCGACTGGCTGTACAGTCATCTTATGTAAAGAAGGAGCCACAGCTGGTGTAGATGTACGTGGTGGTGGTCCAGCCACTCGTGAAACAGATTTATTGAATCCAAAGAACATGGTTCAAAAGATTCATGCGGTTACATTGTCAGGTGGTAGTGCTTTTGGTTTAGAATCAAGTAGTGGTGTTATGCAATATTTGAGCGAACACGAAATTGGTTTTGACATGAAAAACATCTATATTCCAATCGTATGTGAAGCTTGTCTATTTGATTGTGGTGTAGGTAATTCTAAAGCGTATCCAAACAAACAAATGGGGTATGATGCTTGTATAGAAGCTGAAAAAAATGATCCAAAACAAGGAAATGTAGGCGCAGGAACAGGGGCTAGTGTTGGTAAATTCTTTGGTCCTCAATATGCGATGAAGTCAGGACTTGGATTTTCAGCCCTACAAATGGGTCCATTAAAAGTAGGAGCTATTGTAGCTGTGAATGCGTGTGGTGATATTTTCTATCCAAATTCAGACAAGCCAATTGCAGGTATCTATGATAAAAACACAAACACAAGATTGTTTAGTGAAGATGAAATCTTAAAGGCAGCTGAAAAGATGATCAATTCTTGTGGTATGAATACGACAATTGGTTGTATCATCACAAATGCGGATTTAAATAAAGCACAAATGAATAAGATTGCGAGTATGGCGCATAATGGATATGCAAGATGTATTCGTCCAGTACACACTTCAAGTGATGGAGATACTATTTTTGCGATGACATCCAATAAAGTTACTGCAGAACAAGATCTAGTTGGAATCATGGCCGTAAAAGCAATGGAACAAGCTATTGTCAATGCAGGTACACTTGCAGATAGTGCTTATGGTCTAGCTAGCTACAAAGAAATCACAAAGGACTAATCATTAAAGTATCGCTACGGTGATACTTTTTTGTTTAACGTGTCAGAAAATGACAAAAGTGCAGTATCTGTAACGTTAACTGCACTTTTTTAAGGTTCAATCTAAAATTTTTCCATCAATTGAAATTGTGACGACTTGCCAAGGAATGAACTTTTTACTTTCCTGCAAAGCTTTCTTAACCGCATTTTCAAGACCACCACAACAAGGTACTTCCATACGAACAATGGTTACACTTTCAATGGAATTCATACGAATGATATCGCAAAGCTTTTCTGAATAATCCACACCATCGAGTTTTGGACATCCAATTAGAGTCACTTTGTTTCTCATAAATTCCTGATGGAAATTAGCATAGGCATAGGCTGTACAATCCGCAGCTATTAAAAGCTTGGCATGTTGAAAGAATGGTGCGTTGATAGGTGCTAGCTTAATTTGAACAGGCCAAGATGTTAATTGACTTGATACATCAATCGATGGACTTGATACAACTGGATTCAGTGTATGCATCATAGATCCAGGACATCCTGAATGCATGGTGCCAGATTCTTGCATGCGCTTTTCCATATTCTTTTTTACAGCCTCTTCATCATAAGCTAGAGTATCTTTTTCAATAAATGAAATAGCACCTGTAGGACATGTTGGTAAACAATCCCCTAGTCCGTCACAATAATCATCACGCATTAATTTCGCTTTTCCATTCACTAAGCCAATGGCTCCTTCATGACAGGCATCCACACAGATACCGCATCCTGTACATTTATCTTCATCAATTTGAATTATTTTTCTTAACATAGAATCATCCTCATTTCTTATGAACTTATTATAGTGTATAATACAATCAATTTATGTTGTTTAAACCACGAAAGGGAGATATTTATGGATTTACAATTAAAAAAATACAAGAAAAATGAAATTATTTATCATATGGAAGATATTCCTCAAGCCATTGGCATTGTCAAAGAAGGAAGTGTTGTCATAGAAACTGTAGACTTTTTAGGCAATGTTTCCCTATTGTCACATATAGGTCCCAATCAAATGTTTGCGGAAAGCTATGCCCTAACCAAAACACCTATGTATGTATATGTAAGAGCCATCGAGGATTGTACGATTCAATTTTTAGATGTTCAAGCCTTAGAAAAATCTCTAGAATTAAAAGATCAAATGATTCAAATACTTTCAAATAAAAACAAGATGTTGTCACAACACATATTCCATATTTCCAACAAAACCATTCGCAATAAAGTGTTGTCATACTTATCGTTTATGAAACTAGAAACACAAAATTCTACCTTTAAGATTCCGTTTGATCGTCAACAGATGGCTGACTATTTAAACGTAGAACGAAGTGCCTTATCAAAAGAGCTTTCTAAAATGAAAAGTGAAGGTCTAATTGATTATCACAAGAACACCTTCACTGTTTACTCTATTTAATTTTCACTGGTACAAAACCATCATTGGTTAATATTTGCAGTTCTTTAAATCCACAAGATTGAATCAAGTCTAAACTAGATTCAAAAGCACAATCCAAATAGTTCTTATCATGACAATCACTGTTTAGACAAATACACGCATTCTTTGCGTATAAATATTCCAATATATTCTTAGATGGATATGGTGTTTTACGATAGCCTCTGGCGATAGCTCCGGTATTCACTTCAAAAATCTTGTCGTTGATCAACAATCGATCAATACAATCGCAAACAATGTTCATATAGTCTTTATCATTAAATTGAAAATAAGACTCGTCCTCATTATATTTGGTAATCAAATCCAAATGTCCAATGATATCCACTTCTTGCCAATCATACATATTCGATAAATCTGAATAGTAGTCTTTACACATCTTTTTATAGTCACCAGAATAGGATTCAAATAAAGAATCAAATACAGGCTTTGAATAATCCACAGCCGTCTCACCTAAAAAGTGTTTACTTCCAATCACATATTCAAATGGAGCTTTTTCAGCTATTCTTCCTAACATATCTTCTTCAATCCCTAAATGGATTTGAATAGATGAAGCGTATTTCGATTTAATTCTCTCAACCTCTGAAATATATCCTGAAGTATCTCGCATGGAACTTGTATCCACGTCCAAATATCCATGGCCAGAAAAGCCTAGAATATCAAAGCCCTTTGAGATGGCTTCTAAAGTCATTTCTTCAATCGTATCTTTTCCATCACAAAAGATGGAGTGTGTATGTAGATTCTGTTTCATGATAACCTCTCTAACCAGGCTTTACAACCCTCATTAATATCATTATAAGCTGTTTCAAAATCATTACTATACCAAGGATCTGAAACATCTCTTGATAATAATTTATAGATTTTATGATCTGGATCATTATTGAACATACGATTTAGATTACGCATATTATTTTCATCCATACAAATTAAATAATCATACGACAAATAATCACTCATTGTAGCTTGTCTTGCGTAATGTCTAGAAAATGGAATCCCCTTTTCTTTTAGTTTACGCTTAGCCGGAGGATAAATGTCATTACCAATTTCTTCACGACTTGTAGCTGCACTAGATACATATAGTTCTACCCCATTTTTCTTTGCCAAATCTTTCATAATGTACTCAGCACTTACACTTCTACATATGTTCCCGTAGCAAATAAAAAGCACTTTCTTCATAGTCAAAAAACCTCACTTTTATATAATTTATCATACTCAAAAGAAAATGATAAGTCATGAAGCAAAACAATATTCCATAAATCATGTTTCAAATAGAATCATGTAAATGATTAAAATGAGCTCTTTTGTATTTTTTTTGTAAACGCCAAATAAAAAGCTATAAAACTCCGTTTTTGAAATCTTATAGCTTTGCTATTAATGATATTAAGTTATTATTCAATATTTGTATTTCAAACGGATTGGCTATTACATCTTTCCACCGTAAACAGGAAAAACTTCACTGTCACCATAGCTCTGAATTTTCTTAAAATTCTTTAACAGTTCCATGTCTTCAGCACTAATTTCAAAATCCAGTTGGGCATTACTCTTCATATGTTCAGGATTACTTGTTTTTGGCAAAGAAATTGCACCAAGCTGAATCGTATATTTAATGCAAAGCTGTGGAACAGTCACACCATACTTCATTGCAATTGCAGTTATCTCCGGTTGATTTAATATTTCACCATGCGCAATTGGTGAGTATGCTTCCACAGCAATATTATTCTTCTGGCAATATTCTACTAACTCCATCGGCGTATTACTAATGTGAAGAAGAATCTGATTTACCATTGGCTTAATCTTTGCTGTTTCAAGAAGACTTTCAATATCTTCGATCTGAAAATTGGAAACTCCGATTGCCCTAAGTTTTCCTGCCGTATAAGCATCCTCAAGAGCTTTCCATGCTGCTCGATTTCCCTCTACATATCGATCTTCGCTCTGATTAACCTTTGCCCATGGCTGCGGACTGTGGATAATCATCATATCAAGATAATCTAGTCCCATCTTTTCAAGCGTCTCATTGATTCCTGCCATCGCTTCCTCATAAGTCTTATGTTCTGCCGCAACCTTTGATACAACAAACAACTCCTCACGTGGAATACCACAAATTCTTACTCCTTCACCCACGCCACGCTCATTTCCATATGCCTGTGCCGTATCAATATGCCTATATCCAATCTTTACTGCTGCTTTTACAACGTCAGCAGCCTTATTATCATCAATAAGCCAGGTTCCAAGTCCAAGTTGTGGAATTTTTAAACCATTATTCAATACAATACTTCTATCAAACATTTTATTCACCTTCCTATTTTAATTTTCCATATTCTTCATCACTTACCGGTTCAAGCCATTCATTAGAACTATTTTCACCCGGAACTTCTATTGCCAGATGGCTAAACCATTCATCCGGTGCTGCGCCATGCCAGTGTTTTACTTCTGCCGGAATATTGATGCAGTCGCCTGGCTTCATTTCTACAGCTTCTTTAC
>OLQT01000778.1_pt1 | contig 21645 bp, 23 predicted proteins | sample 1672651 | NCBI WGS metagenome assembly OLQT01 (sample SAMEA3136709, study PRJEB25190) | human gut metagenome | biome: human gut; feature: human-associated habitat; material: faeces | place: Austria | collected 2013 | reverse complement strand
AGGTGCTGCCGGCGCGGTCGTAAGCCGAGTTCTGTCGTTGGACGATCATCTATCTACTCTCCGCGTCGCCGCAGAGCTCCAGCGATCTCTTTAGAGGCACGACGAGCAGCCGTATCGCCTCTGGTCGGATCTTGCATCGGGTGGGGTTTACAGCGGAGCCGTGTCGCCATGGCCCCGGGTGAGCTCTTACCTCGCCTTTCCAGCCTTACCCGGACGGACGCCCGGGCGGTATATCTCTGTTGCCCTTTCCTTGGAGTTGCCTCCACCAGCCGTTAGCTGGCACCCTGCTCTGTGATGCTCGGACTTTCCTCATGGTTTCCCACGCGATCGCCTGGCCGCCCCATTGCCCGTTCAGCATAGCACGCCCCTGGGGAGAAGTCAAGCGCGGAATGGGGAAAGAAGGCCGCGCGGGAAATTCTCCTGCGCCCTCAGGATGGCATTTTCCCTGTTTTCGTGCTATACTGCATACGGTTTGAACCGCTGATTTCATGACCCGGAGGGGTTTGTTTTGCAAAAGAGCTACGCCTTGTTTGACTTTGATGGAACCCTGCGAAAGGGGGATTCCATTGTCTCCCTGTGCCTTTACGCCCACCGGCGGAAGCTGTGTACCACCGGCCAGCTGCTGAAGGGCGTCGTTTCCGCCGTGGGCTACGGTCTGCACCTCTGCTCGGCGGAGCGTGCCAAAGCGGCGGCGCTGTGCTGGATGAAGGGGCGGCTCGTGCCGGAGGCGGAAGCGTTTTCCACGGATTTCTGCCTGCACGTGCTGGTGCCCCAGATGTACCCGGAGGGCCTGAAAGCGATCCGGCAGGAGCAGGCCCGGGGCGCCAGCGTCCTGCTGGTAACGGCTTCGCCTTCCTTTTATCTGGAACCGCTGGAAAGCATGCTGGGCGTGGAAGCGGTCATCGGCACCCGGATGAATGTGGATGACCGGGAGCGTTATACCGGCGATATTTGCGGCGATAACTGCCGCGGCATTCAGAAGCCCCTGCGGCTGGCGGAATATTTGGCTGCCCGGGGAGACCGGCTGGATTATGAAGCGTCCTCGGCCTACGGCAACAGCGCCAGCGACCTGAACATGCTGGAGCTGTGCGCCCGGCAGGTGGGCGTGAACCCCAAGCCCAAGCTGCGCAAGGCGCTGGAAGGCCGTAAAAACGCCGAGATTGTCCGCTGGACGCCGCCTGGGAAAGAATAATCGCTATTTCCTGTGATTATACAAAAGGAGGAAACGCCATGCAGCGAACGCCGGATTTTTCCCTTGCTCATCAGGTTGTGGAAAAAGCGCTGGAGCAGGAGGTGTTCCCCGCTGCCTGCGTGCTGGTGGGCCGACGGGAAAAAGTGCTGTTCCGCCGGGCCTACGGCAGGCTGTCCATTGAGGAGGACGCCGGGCTGTGCAACGAGCAGACCCGCTTCGATCTGGCTTCCGTTTCCAAGCCGCTGGTGGTCGGCATGCTGGCTCTGCGGGCGCTGGAAAGCGGAAAGCTCTGCCTGTGGGATAAGCTGGGCACCTTTATCGACGCGCCCGCCGATAAGCAGGAGATCACCATTGCGCAGATTTTGACCCATACGGCGGGGTTCCCGCCGGGACTGCACCTGTGGCAGCTGGCCCGCACGCCGGAACAGAGCACGGAGCTGATCCTGGCTGCGCCGTTGGATTTCCAGCCGGGTACTCGGGTGCAGTACAGCTGCACGGGCTTTATACTGCTGGGGCAGCTGCTGGAATGCATCTACGGCCTGCCGCTGAACGAGCTGGCGGTGCAGGAGGTCTTCTGGCCCCTGAAAATGAAAAACACCTCCTACCTTCCGGCAGGCAGCAATATCGCGTCTACGGAAATGCAGGATGACGGCTTCTGCCTGACCGGCGCGGTTCACGATGAAAACGCCCGTTTTCTGGGCGGCGTCAGCGGCAATGCGGGCGTGTTTTCCACCATGGATGATCTGGCGCTGTTTGTGCAGATGCTGGCGGCGGAGGGGGAGCTTCCCGACGGCAGCCGTTATCTCTGCCCTGCCACCGTGCGCCTGAGCATGCAGAACCGCACGCCGGGGATGGCGCAGGGCCGGGGCTTGGGCTTCTATCTGCCCTGGTACGACAACGGCTATACCGGCGATCTGTTCCCGAAGGAGACCATCGGCCATACGGGCTTTACCGGCACCAGCTTTTCCTACGACCCCACCACGGGCCTGTATCTGATCTTCCTGACGAACCGGGTCTGCCCTTCCCGGGAGGGCACCGCCATCTTCCGGGTGCGCCGCCTGCTGCATAACGCGGTATACGCGGCAGCGGGACTGTAAGCATTGAAAAGGATCAAAAAACGGACTGACTTTCCGCATTGGAAAATCAGTCCGTTTTGTTTTGCTGTTTGACTTTTTTGCTTCAGCGGCGGAGAACCTTACTCGCCGTCCGCAGCGGTATCGTCAGCCGTGGTATCATCGGCAGCAGTGTCGTCGGCAGTCGCGGCGGCTGCCTCGGCAGCGGCGGCTTCCCGGGCCTCGATGTCCGCATAGCTGGGGGTCAGGTCGGTGTAGGTGATATCTGCTTCCTGATTCCACTGATCCATGGTAGCGGTGTAAAGCTCGTTCTGCTTGCTGGTCAGAAGCTCGGTGCGCTTGGCTTCCCGCTGCGCTTCCGTCATTTCGATGGGGCCGGCGGGGATGTCGGCGATGTACTTGACGATGTGTACGCCGTAGCTGCTGATGTAGGGGGCGGACACGTCGCCCACGTTATCCACGCTGAACGCGGCTTCCACAAAGGGAGCCACATAGTTGGTGGAGGCGGAGCTGACTTCGTAGCCGCTGGTCTTGTAGGGCTCGGAGGTCATGCCGGGGTCGGAGGCGGTGCCGTCTTCGTTCACGCCGTATTCGGCGATCAGCTCGTCAAAGTCCACGCCCTCTTCGATCTTGGCGTAAATTTCGTCGATCTTGTCGGCGATGGAGGCCAGAATGGCGGCCTTGGCTTCGTCCACCTGCTCCTGCGTTACCGGCTCTTCGGTGGGCTCGGCAGTCGCTTCCGCGTCGGCGGTTTCTTCGGTGGCAGCAGCGGCAGCGGCGCTTTCTTCATCGCCCTCGGTCTCGGATTCCACCTGCTCCTCCAGACGGGCCTGCAGGTCCTGATAGGTCTGCATCAGCTCGGCGTCCACGGGCAGCAGAATGTGCTTCACCGCGCGGAAACCGGCAGGACGGTACCAGGCATAGTCCATGCTGCTGTCAGTGCCGTAGTACATGGCGTACATGGCCATCTGATCCACGTAGTTGTTGTAATCCACATACGCGGCGATGTCGTTTTCATACAGCGCGCGGTCGGATTCCACCATCTCCTGGTACAGGGCTTCCACTTCCTCGTCGGTCACGGTCACGTCCTGCACGATGGTGGCTTCCAGCTTGTCGTAGAGCGCGTACTGCTTGTAGTTCTCCTTCAGGCTTTCCGGGCTGTAGCCCAGATCGTTGAAGTACTGAACGGCTTCCGCGTTGGCGGCGTCCTTGTCTTCCTGGCTGCTTTCGTCCGTCAGGTCGGAATGCTGCTGGCTGATATAGGAAGAAATGGCGTTGTCCCAGTCGCTCTGGGCGTCTTCCTCGGCTGCCGCCGCTTCCTCGTCGGTCAGGGCGATGCCCAGCTCGGCGATCTTCGCCTGCATGATGACTTCGTTGATCTTGTTCTGCATGGCCACGGCGCGGAACAGCTCCACGTTGGCGCTGTCGGTCAGGTCATAGTAGTTGCCGTAGGAAGAGACCAGACTGTCGTAAACCGGCGCTACGTCGGCCCAGGTCAGTTCGGTGCCATTGACCGTGGCCAGCACGTCGGTATCCTGAAGCTCGGCCGCGGCAGTGTCTTCCGCCAGCGCTGCGGCGGAAAACAGCAGGCACAGGCAGAGCAGGAGAGAGAGAATCTTCTTCATGAAAAGCACAATCCTTTCCTTGGGAAAATGGTGCCCCGAAACGCAAAACGCTTGCTGTTTCCGATTTTCGGCGGCGAATCTTTCCCATTTCGGTTTTCATTATCGCACAGCTTTTTTGTTTTCGCAAGGGTTTTACCTTTGAAAGGAAGAATGTTACAGTCTATTCACAGGTTGCACACCTGCGCGTGATACCATAGGCATGGTATCGCCGACCGGAGGGATGAACCATGGAAGTCTGGATTCAGAAAGCCCGAAGAATGCTGGAGCTGCGGCAGGCCGACCGCGTGCTGCTGCGCTGCCCCGTCGGGTTGGGCCGGGAGCCTGCCGGACCCAAGGAGCGGGAAGGGGATGGCCGTACCCCGGAGGGAACCTACTATATCTGCCTTGTAAAGGAAGCGGGCAAATACGGCAAGAGTTTGGGACTGAGCTATCCCTCCCCGGAGGAAGCGGAACGGGGGCTGGCCGCAGGACTGATCGACGAGGCGGCGCGGGACGCCGTCTGCCGGGCGTGGGAAAGCCGGACGCGCCCGCCCTGGGGCACGGCGCTGGGCGGGGAAATCTACCTGCACGAGGGCGGCGCTTCTTCCGACTGGACGCAGGGCTGCATCGCGCTGGAAGCAGCGGACATGGCCCGGCTTTTTGAGCGCTGGCAGGAAATCGATACGGTGCATATCCTGCCCTGAAGAATTTCCCAAAGGATTTTTAGAGGGTTTCTCATGCAATTCTCATCGGTTTTGCAGGGCTTCCTCAAGCATTGAAGGGCCGGTCGTGGTATGATTCCTTTTGTCAAAAGGAAACCCAAACCGATGACTGGAAAGTTTGAAGGAGGATATACCATTATGAAAGCCAATAACGTTTTTTCCGTTCTTTACCGCACCCGGGTCAAGGTTCAGAAGGACGACACCCCCATCCTGAACCTGTCGCTGATCTTCTCCGTCGTGGCCGTATGCAGCGCGCCGTGGCTGGCCGTGATCGGTCTGGTGGTGGCGCTGGTGCTGGGCTACCGCTTCTCCATTGAGCGCAACGCGCCCGAGTTTTCCGGCAATTTTCAGGATGTGGTAAACAGCGCCGCCGCCAACGTCAAGGGCGCGGTGAATTCCTTCACCGGCTCGGACGGCGAAAAAAGCGCTGAAAACAGCGAAGACAATGAGGAATGAGCAATAAGCAATGAAATGAGCCTGCTTCCGGCATGGATCGTCGGAAGCAGGCTCATTTTTTCTTCTTTATTTTTCCCGGCGAAGCCTGCCAAGCACAGAAAACAGCAGGAACGCCAAAACGTTGGCCGCGACGACGCTGGCCCCGGTGGGGATGGACAGGGCGAACGACGCGCACAGCCCGGCAAAGAAGCACACCACGGAAACGGCCAGCGCGCAGAGCAGCACCTTGCGGAAGCTTTTGAAGACCCGCATGGCCGTCAGGCCGGGGAAGACGATCAGGCTGGAAATCAGCATGGCGCCCATGACCCGCATGCCCAGCACCACGGTAATGGCGGTAAGAAAGGCCAGCAGGGCGTTGTAGCGCTCCACCTTTTCTCCGGTCGCCCGGGCGAAGGTCTCGTCGAAGGTAACGGAGAAGATTTTGCGGTAAAAGACGGCGAACAGGCTCAGCACCACCGCCGCCAGCACCACGCTCAGCTTCAGGTCGCTTTCGCTCATGGCCAGCACGCTGCCGAAAAGATAGTTGTTCACATCGCCGGTGGTGCCGTTGGACAGGGACAGGGCGATCACGCCCACGGCCAGCGCGGCGGTGGAGATCATGGCGATCATGGCGTCGCCCTTCAGCTTGCCCCGGCCCGACAGCCGCAGCAGCAGGAAGGCGGCGATCACCACCACGGGAACGGCCACCGTCATGGGGGCAAGGCCCAGCGCGGAGGCCACGGCCAGCGCGCCGAAGCCCACATGGCTCAGGCCGTCGCCGATCATGGAATATCGCTTCAGCACCAGACATACGCCCAAAAGAGCCGCGCACAGGGAGACCAGCAGGCCCACCACGCCCGCCCGAACCATAAACCGATAGGAAAACATTTCGATCAGAGCGTCAATCATGGCTGCATCCTCCCGTAAACCGCTGCCCCAGCGGAGAATGCCGGTATTCCTCCGGGGTTCCCAGAAAAATCCCTTCATGGGAAATGTGCAGGATGCGGTCCCCCTGACTCAGCGCCGCTTCCAGATCGTGGGAGATCATGACCACTGTCAATCCCTTTTCCCGGTGCAGCATTTCGATGGTCTGATACATTTCCCGGGTCACGATAGGATCCAGCCCCGCCACCGGCTCGTCCAGCAGGAGCATGGTCTGGGTGGCGCACAGGGCCCGGGCCAGCAGCGTCCGCTGCTGCTGCCCGCCGGACAGCTCCGCAAAGCTGCGCTTTTTCATGTTCTCCATGCCCATCAGGGCCAGGTTCCGGTCGATCAACTCCCGCTGGGCCCGGGTGGGGAACAGGCTCAGTCCCCGGCAGCCGGAAGAGACCACTTCCCATACCGACGCGGGGAAATCCTTCTGGGCGTCGGTACGCTGGGGCAGGTAGCCGATCTCCGTATTATGGAAGCCGGGTTCATAGGTGATCTTTCCTTTGGCGGGAGCGATCAGCCCCAGCAAACCCTTGATCAGGGTGGATTTGCCGGAGCCGTTTTCCCCGACGATGCACAGGTATTCTCCCCGTTCCACCGAGAGGGAAAGATCCTCCAGCACCGTGTGCCCCTCGTAGGCGAAGGAGCAATGGTCGCAGGTAATCAGAGCCATGTCAGTTCAGTGCCTCCTTCAGCGCGTCCGCGTTGCGGTTCATCAGGGTCAGATAGCTGGCCCCCTCGTCCATTTCCTGCTGGGAGACCGTGTGGCAGCTGTGGAACAGAAGCTCCTTCGCGCCGGTCTCTTCCGCCAGAATGTCCGCCGTTTTGCGGCTGGAAAACTCGATGTAGAAAATCACCGGGATCTGCTCCTCCCGGATGGTGCGGATCAGCGAAACAATGGTCTTCACGCTGGGCTCGCTGTCCTCGCTGCAGCCGGGAAAGGCCGCGTCGTACCGCAGGCCGTAGGCCGCTGCGAAGTACCGGAAGGGAAAGCGATCGCCGAAGACGATCAGGTTTCGTTTGCCTTCCGCCACAATGGTCTCAAAGCGTTCGTCCAGCGCGGAAAGCTCCTGCTGATAAGCCGCTTCGTTCTGGGTGAACAGCCCGGCGTTTTCGGGGGAAAGCCGGCACAGCGTCTCCCGCAGGGCCTGAACGATCTTCTGGGCGTTTTTGGGGGAAGTCCAGACATGCTCGTCCATTTCTTCATGCTCGTCTTCGTGCTCATGACCGTCTTCGTGCCCGTCTTCTTCATGGTCGTGCTCATCGTGGCCGTGCTCCTGCGCCATGCTTTGAGAACGCTCCTCTTTCAGCAGGGTCACGCAGTCCGCCATGGCAAAGGTCTCCGGCGCGTCGTCGCCCAGTGAGTCCAGCACCCGTTCCAGCCAGCTGTCGCTCTCGCCGCCTGTATAGAGAAACAGGTCGGCGTTCTGAATGGCGATCATATCCTGCGGCGTGGGTTCATAGGAATGAGCGTCGGCCCCCGGCGGAAGCAGCAGTGTGACCTCCGCCGCGTCCCCCGCCACGACCCGGGCGAAATCATAGGCGGGGAAGACTGTGGCCACCAGATGCAGCCGGGCCGGTTCCTCCGCCTGCGCCCCGATGGGAACGGCGGAAAACAGCAGGATGAAAGAGAAAAGAAGGCTGAAAATCGTTCTTTTCAGCGAAAAAAGGTTCCGTGTGGTCAATGATTTTCCTCCTTATTCCGGCAGGCGGCGCACAGGCCGTAGAGCAGCGTCCGTCCCTCGTCCAGCGCAAAGCCGTGATGCCGGGAAAGATGCTCCCGGAACAGGTCGATCTCGCCGCAGTGCAGGTGCTCCATGGCTCCGCAGCGCACGCAGCGGATGTGCAGATGGTTTTCCCGGCAGCGGTTGAGCTGATAGCGGGCCGAATCGCCGCTTTCCTGCGGGGCGTAGCGGCGCAGCTCGCCGCTTTCGCAAAGCCGGGTGATGGCCCGGTAGACGGTGGTCTTGCCAATGGCACGGCCTTCCCGGTTCAGCTCCTTTTCCAGCTCCTGATAGGCTTCTTCCGCCGTCAGGCAGCTGTCCGGGCGGCTTTCAAACAGCCGGGCGACCGATTCCTGCTGGCGGGTCTGATAAGAACCCCGAACCGCCATGGCGCATCCTCCTTCAAAAAGCACTTTATTTGAAAATGATTTTCATTTTCAAAATGACATTATAGGCAGCCTGAGATTTTCTGTCAAGAGGGACGAAAGTTAGCACAGGGTAATTTCCAAGCATTGCAATTCAGAGCGGGGTGCGCTATACTTACCACATCCCGGTTGGGACGTTTTTGACGGCTGCCGCGCCTTTTCCGGGGCTGAAAAACGCCCAAAAATCAGGAAAACGCGAATCAGGCCGATCCAATTTTGACGAGAGCGAGGCGATCCACCAGGTGCGTATTGCCATGATCTGCATTGGCTCCACCGGCGATGTGCGCCCCTACATTGTTTTGGGACGCGAGCTGAAGCGCCGGGGCCATCAGGTAACCATTACTGCTTTTTCCGATTTTGAAAAGACCATTACCGATGAAGGGCTGGGCTTCCATGGCCTGTCCGGCGATGTGCGGGAATTCATGGGAAACATCATGAAGCCCGGCGTCAACGGCGTAACGTACCTCAATCAGGTGCGCAACTCGCTCAAGGACGTGGTGGATCCCTTCATGCGGGATCTGGAAAACGCCACGGCGGAATGCGACTGCATCATCGGCACGTTTTTCGGTCAGGTGATCCGTTCCATGGCGGAAATGCGCCGTCTGCCCTTCATCCAGACCCAGTATTTCGTGATGGATTACAACACGGAAGCGCCCATTGCCTCGGCTCCCGGCCAGCGCATGGGCAAGGCCTGGAACGCGGCCAGCTATCATCTGGGCTATTTCCTTATCAGTACGCTGGAAAAGTACTATCTGGACGATTGGCGCAAGGAGCACGGCCTGCCGCCCCGCAAGCTGGAAAAAAATGCTTCCTATGAAATGAACGGCCACACCATTCCCGTATTGTACGCCCTGAGCCCGCTGGTGATGCCCCGTCCCGCAGACTGGGGCGCGAACATCCACATGACGGGCTACTGGCTGGCGGACAATCCCCAGGAGTACACGCCCGAACCCGGGCTGCAGCAGTTCCTTTCCGAGGGCGGAAAGCCCATCTATGTGGGCTTCGGCTCCATGGTCAGCGGCGATATGGGCGAAACGCTGGAAATCGTGCTGGAAGCCCTGCGCATGAGCGGCATCCGGGCGGTGCTGTCCAAGGGCTGGGGCGGCGGCGACCTGCCGTCGAACCTGCCGGATAACGTCTATGTGGCGGGCTTTGTGCCTCACGACTGGCTGTTCAAGCGGGCACAGTGGCCCATAAAGAACAGGAGGGGCAAGCGGGTGCGGGCCGTGGTGCATCACGGCGGCGCGGGTACGCTGGCCGCCGGGCTGACGGCGGGCCTGCCGACGCTGGTCATTCCCTTCGGCGGCGATCAGCCCTTCTGGGGCGACCGGGTGCGGGCGCTGGGCGTCGGCCCCAAGCCGATCCCCCGGGAGCGCCTTACCGCCCGGAAGCTGAGCCGGGCCCTGATCGAGCTGACCAGCGAAAAGCGCTATGAAGTGGCGGCGCGGGAGCTGGGCATCCGTCTGGAAAGCGAGGACGGCGCGGTAAACGCCGCCAATATCATCGAACATGAGCTGCGCAAGTACCTGCGGCAGGAGGGCCTGTCCCCCGTACTGGTGCGGCCGGAGGTGCAGCAATGAGCGAAGCGAAACAAAGAACCATGGCCGATCTGACGCCCGGGGAAAGCGGAATCGTGGATACGGTGGGCGGCGAGGACGCGCTGCACCGTCACCTGCTGGATATGGGCATCACGCCCGGCGTGAAGGTGCTTCTGCAAAAAACCGCCCCCATGGGCGATCCCATCGAGATTCATCTTCGGGGCTATGCCCTGACCCTGCGTCTGGATGATGCGCGGAAAATCACGTTAAAGTAGCAGCTTGCTGAAAAAGTGGAGGTGCAGGAGGCACTGCTGCACCTCCATTTTTGACACGCTGTTTATTCTTTTCAAAATTCCAAAAGGGAAAGGCGAGATCTTTTCATGCAGTACACCTTTGCTCTGGCAGGCAACCAGAACAGCGGAAAGACCACTCTTTTCAATCAGCTGACCGGCTCCAACCAGCACGTGGGCAACTGGCCCGGCGTAACGGTGGAGCAGAAGACCGGCACCATGCTGCACCATCACCACGGCGGAAAGACCCATATGGGCCTCCCCTGGCGGGTGCGCCGGGAGCAGCAGGAGGGCAAGCCGGTTCCGGATCAGTACAGCGACGTGACCATCGTGGACCTGCCGGGCATCTATTCCCTCAGCCCCTACTCCATGGAGGAGATCGTCTCCCGGAATTTCATCGTCCGGGATCAGCCGGACGTGGTCATCAACATTGTGGACGCCACCAATCTGGAGCGGAATCTTTATCTGACATTGCAGCTTCTGGAGCTGGGAAGGCCGGTGGTGGTGGCCCTCAATATGATGGACGAGGTGCGCAGCCACGGAGATTCCATTGATCTGGCCGGGCTGGAAAAGGGGCTGGGCGTGCCGGTGGTCGCTATCTGCGCCCGAAAGGGCGAGGGCATCGACGAGCTGGTGAGCCGGGCCATGGAGGCGGCGGAAAAGAAGACCGTGCCCCCGAAGCTGGATATCTGCGACGGCGAGGCGCATACGGCACTCCATGCCATTGCCCATCTGGTGGAGGAAGAAGCAAAGGCGCATCATATGCAGCCCCGCTACGCCGCCACCAAGCTCTTCGAGGGCGACAAGCCGCTGGAAGAGGAGCTGGGCCTGAGCGACGAGACCCGGCACATCATCGAGGAAATCCTTTCCTCCATGGAAAAAACCGTGGGCATGGAACGGGCCGCCGTCATGGCGGATACCCGCTACCGCTTTATCGAAAAGCTGCTGTCCACCTGCTTCAAGCGGGGGCAGACCGAGGAAAACACGCTGACCGACCGGATCGACAACGTGCTGACCCATCCGCTTCTGTCCATCCCCGTGTTCCTGCTGATGATGTTCCTGGTGTTTTTCCTGACCTTCGGGCCGGTAGGAGGCTTCTTTGCCGACGGCTTTGCCCTGCTGGTCGATAACGGCGTGGCGCTGATCGCCCGCGCCCTCCGCAATGCGGGCGTGGCCGAATGGGTGCAGGATCTGGCCGTGGGCGGCGTGCTGACCGGCGTGGGCAGCGTGCTCAAGTTCCTGCCGACCATCGTGATTCTGTTTTTGCTTCTGTCCATTCTGGAGGACAGCGGCTATATGGCCCGGGCGGCTTTCCTGATGGATAAGCCCCTGCGCAGGCTGGGCCTGAACGGCCGCAGCTTCATCCCCATGATGATGGGCTTCGGCTGCACCGTGCCCGCCGTCATGAGCGCGCGGAGCATGAACAACGACCGGGACCGCCGGTTTACCATCATGCTGACGCCGTTCATGAGCTGCGGCGCCAAGGTGCCGATTTACGCCCTGTTCACCCGGGCCTTTTTCCCGGGAAATCAGGTGTGGGTGATGACCTGCATGTATCTGCTGGGCATTGTGGTCGCCATCTGCGCGGGACTGGTGCTGAAGCGCACCGTGTTCCACGGGGACGCGGCGCCCTTTATCATGGAGCTGCCGGTCTACCGTCTGCCCACTCCGGCCAATGTGCTGCGGCAGATGTGGGACAAGGCCAAGGACTTCCTGCAGCGGGCCTTTACCGTGATCTTCCTGGCCACGCTGGTCGTCTGGTTCCTGCAGAACTTCACCTTCCGGCTGGAAATGACCGCCGATATCGGCGAAAGCATGCTGGGCAAGATCGCCGGGCTGATCGCGCCGGTGTTCGCCCCGGCGGGTTTCGGCTCCGTGGAGGCTTCCACCGCCGTGCTGACCGGCCTGATGGCCAAGGAAAGCGTGGTCAGCACGCTGGCCGTCCTGAGCGGCGTGGACGCGGAAAGCGCCCAGATGGTCGCCGTGATGAATCAGATTTTCCCGTCCACGCTGGCGGCGGTTTCCTTCCTGGTATTTGTGCTCCTGTACATGCCCTGTGTGGCGGCGGTAGCAGCCATGCGCCGGGAAATGGAAAGCAGCCGCTGGGCCTATGGAACCATTGCCGCCCAGACAGCGCTGGCCTGGACGCTGGCCACGCTGGTGTTCCAGCTGGGACGGCTGCTGGGGCTGGGCTGACGAGGCCGGCTTCCGATGAACTTCCGAGAAGTTCCCGAAAGGAAAAAGAATGAGCACGCTACTGGACATTTTGATTCTGGCGAGTATCCTTGTATTGGCCGTTCTGGCTGTCCGCAGCCTGAAAAAGAGCGGCAGGCGCTGCAGCTCCGGCTGCTCCGGCTGCGCCATGGCCGGAAAATGCGCGAAGGATACAAGGGAGGAAGAAAAGCATGAGTGAAATTCCGTCTGTTATCCGCCTGTTCGGGCTGGTGACGGACTCCATCGTGGACGGCCCCGGCTTCCGGGTTTCTATCTTTACCCAGGGCTGCCCCCATCACTGCGAGGGCTGCCATAATCCCGGCAGTCACGACCCTGCGGCGGGCAAGGAATGGACGCTGGACGAGGTGGAGAAGAAGTTCACCGGCAACCCGCTGTTGGACGGCATCACCCTGACTGGCGGCGAGCCCTTTCAGCAGCCTGCGGCCTGCGCCGAGCTGGCCCGCCGGGCTCATCGGAAGGGCCTGAACGTATGGGCCTACAGCGGCTACACCTATGAGCGGCTGTTGGAACTGGCCGGGCAGGACGAAGGGGTCGGCGCCCTGCTTTCGGAGATCGACGTGCTGGTGGACGGGCCGTTCCGCCTGAAGGAACGGTCGCTGGAGCTGCTTTACTGCGGCAGCAAGAACCAGCGGCTGATCGACATGAAAAAAACCCGGGAGACGGGCGCTGTGACGCTTTGGTCGCCCCCGGAGTGGTAAAGGCCGTTAGCCTTAAATTTTACTGATACGGTTCTGTCTCCTGTATTCCGTGGGAGTCAGAGCCGTTTTTTCTTTGAAAAGACGGCAAAAATGGTAGGGATTGGAAAAGCCGCACTGCTGGGCGACCGCGCCGATTTTCAGCGCGTTCTCCGCCAATAGCTGCTTGGCCCTGTTCAGCCGCAGGTCGATCAAATACTGCCGGGGCGTCATCCGATAATGCCGGACGAAGAGCCTGCGGAAATAGACCCCGCTGACGGCGCATTCCCGGGCCAGAATTTCGTTGGTAAGCTCAGGCTCCTGATAGTGCTCCTCCAGATACCGAATGGCCGGACGAAGCGTTTCACAGGGAAAGCTCTGGGCAGACAGCAGATCCAACAGATGATAAAAGACGCTCAGCTTCTCCGCCCGCCGGTCTTCGAACAGGGAAAGCGCCCGCAGCTTTTCAAATTCCCGCAGGCAGACGGCCGGATTGGAAACGGGCAGGGAAAGAAACGTATGGCCCGGCAGGCCTGTACAGGTGAAATTGATCACCGGAAAGACTCCCGTCCGGTCGCCCCGCAGGCTGTAGGTTTCCCCCTGAGGCAGGATCACCGCATGGCTGCAATCGGATACCACCTGCTTTCCCTGATGCAGGTACGTGATCTGCCCTTCCTGACAGAAAGAAAGGCCGTAGGTTCTTCGGTTTTCAATCGTTTCTCTTCTCCCGGCGGGAGAAAAAACCGTAAAAATCTGCTTCACATCCAGAACAGTCATCTGGTTCAGCATTTTTTTCGGCCTCCTGAAAAGAATGGCGTTATTATCAGAGTGTCAAAAAAGGGGAGGTGCAGGAGGCACTGCCTCCTGCCGGGGTTATAGGGGCAGCGCCCCTAATTCTTGTGCCGCAGCACTTTTCCTGCAAACCAGCGAAGCGCTGTTTGCGGGCGCTGGCGGCCGACTTGGGGTTTTCAGGCAGGCCGATTATATCCTTTTCGCCTAAAAAATTCAAGAAAAACAGCCATTTAGGATCGGAAAGGTCAATGTAGGAGCGGTTTTCCCATTGTATTGCCGCACGGCTTTTTTTATAGTAAGAGCGAAAACCCGCGGACTTCAAAATCGCGCAGGAAGGGGACAGGAAAATGAAAACCTTTGGAAAAGAACCGGAGATGCTGACCGTCATGGTGCAGGGAGCCGATCCGGACAGGATCCGGGAACTGATGACGCTTTCCATTCCGGAGGGCGCAGAGGCCTTCGGCATGCAGTTTGAACAGCTGCGGCCTGAATACCGAACGAAGGAAACCTATCGGGAGCTGTTCGCCTTCGCCGGCATCCGCCCCGTATATGCCACCAATTACCGCACTGGCTATAACGGGGAAAAGACGGACGACCAGCTGGCGGCGGAGCTTTTGGAAATAGCGGAATGCGGTGCGACGCTATGCGACATGATGGGGGACTACTTCGACCGCCAGCCCGACGAAATGGCCGTCCATCCGTCGGCTATTGAAAAACAGCAAGAGCTGATCGCACAGCTTCATCAGCGGGGTGCAAAAGTGCTTATGTCCTCCCATATCTTCCGCTTTACACCGGCGGAGCGGGTTCTGGAAATCGCGCTGGAGCAGCAGCGGCGGGGCGCGGACATCTGCAAGATCGTCGCGGGCGCTTCCGATGTGGCGGAGGAGCTGGAAAACCTGCGGATCATTACGCTGCTGAAAGAATCGCTGAAAATTCCCTTTCTGTTTCTCAGCACAGGGCAGTGCGGACTTTTGCGGCGGGTCGGGGGCAAGCTTGGCTGCTGCATGTATCTGTGCGTCTATGAGCGGGACAGTCTGGCCTCCCCGGCACAGCCTTTGCTTCGGGATATGAAGCTGCTCCGGGATCGGATGATCCTCTGATCGTCTCGGACAGCGGCGAAAGGAATGCCGTCCCTAAAGAAAACCGTTCTTTTCGAAATTTGATTCATGGGAATGAGTCGCCTTTTATGATGTTTACGGGAAAGGTAGCCATGATTACCGGAGCCTCCGTGGGAATCGGCCGGGCCTGTGCGCTCAGAATGGCGCAGGAAGGGGCTTGCCTGATTCTTCTGGATCGCCGTTTGGAAACGCTGGAGGCGCTGCGGGAGGAGCTTCTTGGACAAATGGGGACAGGCGGCAGCGACAGGCTGTTTGTCCGGCCCTGCGATATCAGCGACGAGCAGCGGGTAAACGAAACGGTTCGGGAAGCGGTGGAAAAGTTCGGGCGGGTGGATATTCTGGTAAACAATGCGGCCCTGTGGCGCTGCTGGACCCCCTTTCTGGAGGTTCCGACGGACGAATGGAAAAGGTTCTTCGACGTAAATGTGCTGGGAACCGTGTACTGCACCCGGGCCGTGCTGGGCGGCATGCTGGAAAGAGGCTATGGGCGGATTATCAACGTCGGCTCCGTGGCGGGCGTTTACGGAAACGCAAACATGGTTCATTATTCCGCTACAAAGGGCGCGCTGATCGCGCTGACGAAGGCGCTGGCCAAGGAGGTGGCCGCGCAGGGCGTTACCGTCAACTGTGTGGCCCCGGGCAGCGTAAGCCCTTCGGAACATTCCGACGTTACGTACACGGAGCCGAGCCAGCTTTCCTTTATGGGCCGCACCGGCAGCGACGCTGAGAACGCGGCGCTGATCTGCTTCCTGGCCAGCGACGAAGCAAGCTATATTTCCGCCCAGAATATCCAAATCGACGGCTGCCGCAGGAAGCAGTAAAACGCCGGTCAGATTCGATACTTTTTCCGCATTTCTCCTGGAGTCATGCCGAAATGGGCCTTGAATTTTTTCCGAAAGTAGGAGGCGGAGCTGAAGCCCAGCTCGTCGCTGACCGATTCCACCGGCTGGTCTGTGGAAAGAAGCAGATCCCGGGCGCGCTCTAAAAGCAGCTGGCCGCGCAGCGCGTTGAGCGTCACATCCGACGACTTCTGAAAGGCGGCATAGAGCGCGGCCTCGCTGATGGCGTTATGCTTGGCCAGCTCCGCCGCCCGTGCGTGAGGATGCTCCATCAGGTATTGCCGGGTGGTATCCACAATTTGCCGGGTGCGGCAGGGCGTACAGTAGCTCATTCGCGGCAGCAGCAGGGCCGTCAGCGTATAGAACAGGCCGATTTCCCGGGCGGACAGCCGGGGCGCGGCTGCAATCTGCCGAAAAAGCCCGGCGGCGTCCTCGTCAAAGGGAATCACCTGTATCGGATACGCATGCCCTTCAAAATTCGGCAGGAAGTGAAAACCCAGCGAAATCAGCCGCACTTCCGGCTCTCCGTACCAATAGGACTGGTAACGCACGCCCTTGGGAATGTAGAAAATTTCTCCCGCATGAATGTCAATGCTGCCGGAGGCGTCCGTGATTCGAAAGCGGCCGTTCAGCATCATCGCAAAATAATGGCTGGGCGAACCGGCCCGGTTATCGGTATAATGAAAGCGGACGTGGGTAATGGTGCGAAAATAAAAGCTGCTGGAGAATATTGCGTCATTCATTGGAAAACTCCCCATTATAATTAGAGAAAATTACCTCTTAATTTGGAGAATAGCATACCGGGGCGGAGAAGTCAAGGTGATATAATGACCTCAGCTTTCCAATGCGAAACCCTGAAGGGAGGAATTTTCATGAACGGAAAACAGATCGTTTTTACCGCCGCCAACCGTGCGGAACTGCTGGATGTGGAGCTGCCGGAGGTCGGCGAGCATCAGGTCATGGTGCAGACGGTGATCTCTACCATCAGCGCGGGGACGGAGCGCGCCAATCTCACCGGCGACCCCAACGTCGATCCTAACGGAGCGTCTCGGGTGTCGTTCCCGCGCAGCTCCGGCTACAACAGCGCCGGAATCGTCGTGCGCACGGGCAGCGCCGTGACCGGCGTGAAGCCCGGCGACCGGGTAGTGGTCTACTGGGGCAAACATCAGAACTATAACGTGGTGCCGGAAGAGCAGGTCATCCCATTGGACGGCGAAGGTCTGCCCCATTCCCTTTCCTTTGAAACGGGAGCGCTCAGCTTTATTACGACCTTTCCCATGGCGGCCATCCGCAAGACGCGGCTGGAAATGGGCGAAAGCGCCCTTGTGATGGGGCTGGGCGTACTGGGACTGATTGCCGTCAAGCTGCTGCGGGCCGCAGGGGCCGTGCCGATAATCGCCGCAGACCCCAACCCCCGGCGGCGGGAATTGGCCCTGAAATACGGCGCGGATGATGCCTTCGATCCCCTGCAGGAGGATTTTGCCCGGCAGGTGAAAGACGCAACGCACGGCGGCGTGAACACGGCGATTGAGGTCACGGGCGTCGGCGCGGGCTTCAACGAGGCACTGGACTGCATGGCGAAGTTCGGACGGGTGGCGCTGCTGGGCTGCACCCGAAACGCCGATTTCACGGTGGACTATTATAAAAAAATCCATGGCCCGGGCATCACCGTCATTGGCGCGCACACCATCGCCCGGCCGAACGTGGAGTCTCATCCGGGCTGGTTCACCCATCGGGATGATATTCAGGCGGCGCTTCGGCTGTGCGCGGGCGGGCGGCTGAACTTGGAAGAGATGGTGGAAGAAACTCATTCTCCCGAGGAGTGCACGGCGGTTTACGAGCGTCTGGCCTTTGACCGGAATTTCCCGATTGCGGTTCAGTTTGACTGGAGGAAAATGAAATGAAGGAAATGAAGGAAACAAAAAAACTGAAAATTGCCCAGATCGGCGTGGGCCACGATCACGCTACGGCGGCGATTCGGACGCTGAAGGAGCAGAGCGATCTGTACGAGCTGACCGGCTTTGCCGTCGTTCCCGGCGATGAAGAAGTCTTTACGCAGACCCAACAGGTTTACGATGGCATTTGCCGGAAAACCGCGGACGAGATTCTGAACGACCCAAGCCTTGACGCGGTCTGCATCGAAACCGAAGACCGGCGGCTGACGGAATACGCCATCCGGGCGGCGGAACGGGGCCTTCCCATGCACATGGACAAACCCGGCAGCGCCTCCGACGCAGACTTTGACCGGCTGATGGATCTGGTGGAAGAAAAGCAGCTTCCCTTCCAGACCGGCTATATGTACCGCTACAATCCGGCGGTGGTTCAGCTGATGGAGGATATCCGCGCGGGACGGCTGGGCGAAATCTATTCTGTCGAGGCTCAGATGAACTGCCTTCATACCGTTGAAAAGAGAAACTGGCTCGGCAACTATCCCGGCGGGATGCTCTATTTTTTGGGCTGCCACCTGATCGATCTGATCTATGCCATTCAGGGCGAGCCGGAGGAAATTCTCCCCATGAGCATGCCTTCCGGTCTGGACGGCGTAACCGCCGATGATTTCGGCATGGTGGTGTTCCGCTACCGCAACGGCATTTCCTTTGCCAAGAGCACGGCGGTGGAGTACGGCGGCTTCGAGCGCCGTCAGCTGGTGGTCTGCGGCTCCAAGGGCACCGTAGAGCTCAAGCCCTTTGAATGGCTGGATCAGGACGCCAAAGTCTTTTCCTCTCAGAAGACCGGCGTCCGGGAGGCCTTTGATCCGGGCTGGCACGTCAGGGGAAGCTATCACGATACGCCCTCCCATGGACGGTACGACGCGATGTTTCGGGCCTTTGCGGCCTATGTGAAGGGCGAGGAAAAGAACCCCTTCTCCTATGAATACGAGCGGCGGCTGCACAAGCTGATTCTGAAGTCCTGCGGATGCACGGACGTTCGCTGAATTCACTGAAAAGGAGACGGAACCGTCATGAATGAAGAAAGAAAAGTGCTGCTGATCGGCGGCGGCGGAACGTTGGGCGCCTATACGGCGGAAGAGCTGCTTCGGATGAATTGTCAGGTGGATGTGATCTGCCTGGAAGACAACCAGCCCGCGCGGGAAGGCCTCTGTTTCTATCAGGGCCGGGCCACGTTGGATTATCTGGCGGCGTTTCTGAAGGAACGGCATTACGACGGCATTATCAATTACCTGCACTATCCGAATGCGGAGGATTACAAGCCTGTTTATCGGCTGCTGTCCGTCTCCGCCGAACGGGTGGTCTTTCTTTCCTCCTACCGCATCTATGCGGACCGGGCGCATCCCATCACCGAAAACGCGCCCATCCTGTACGACGTTCTTCAGGGCGTGGACGAGGACTTCCTGCAGAAGGAAAAATACGCCGTTTCCAAATCGAAGGGCGAAAAATTTCTCCGGGAAGAATGCGGCGGCGGGCGCTGGATCATCGTCCGGCCTGTGATTTCGTTTTCCCGCCACAGGTTTGACCTGGTCACTCGTTCCGGGCATGAAATCCCCGAAGCCGTCCGGCAGGGAAAACACCTGTCCCTGCCGAACCTCTGCCGTGACCGGACGGCCGGGCTGGACTGGGCGGGCAACTCCGGCAAGCTGATCGCCCGTCTGCTGTTTCAGCCGCAGGCGTTGGGCGAGGCGTTCACCATTTCCTCCGCCCAAAATTGGACTTGGGGGCAGGTGGCGGAGGCGTATGCGGAACTGACCGGGCTTCAGGTGGATTGGGTCGACACGGAGGACTATCTCCGGGACAACCCCAAGCTGCAGCAGGATCCCTGGATTCTGAAATACGACCGTTCGTTCGACCGGGTCATTGACAATACGAAGGTGCTTCAGGCTACCGGCCTGTCTCGGGCGGATTTCGTTTCCATCAAAGAAGGAATCCGCATAGAGCTGGAAAAATATGCAAAGGAGTCATGAAGGATGAAAGCTATTTTGGTAAACGACGACAAAAGCTTGCGGTGGGATAACGTACCCGACCCCGTTCTGAAAAGCGAAGAAGTGCTGGTGGAGATTCATGCCGCCGCGTTGAACCGGGCCGATCTGATGCAGCGGGAAGGCGACTATCCGCCGCCTCCCGGCTGCCCGGAGTGGATGGGGCTGGAAATCGCGGGCGTCATTACGGACATGGGCGAGGAAGCCCGGGCAAAGTCCCGCTGGAAGCCGGGCGACCGGGTCTGCGCCCTGCTGGGCGGCGGCGGATATGCGCAATACGCGGCTGTGAAATATGATATGCTCATGCCCGTGCCGAAAAACTGCACCATGGAAGAGGCGGCGGCGATTCCCGAGGCCTTTGCCACGGCCTACCTGAATCTGTTTTGGGAGGGCCGTCTTCAGCCCGGCAATACCCTGCTGATGAATGCGGGGGCTTCCGGTCTGGCCAGCGTCATCATTCCCATGGCCAAGGCCTTTGACGCGCGGGTGATTACCACCGTCCTGACCGACGAGATTGCCGCCTCCATCGCCCACCTGCATGCGGACCGCGTGGTGGTTACGCCGAAGGAAAGCATCGTGGACGCGCTGAAGGAAGAGCTGGCGGACGGCCACGGCGTGGATGTAGCCATCGATTGTCTGGGCGGCGAAATCATGGGCCAATGCCTGCCTTATCTGACCCACGGCGCGCGCTGGATCATGATCGCGGCGCTGGCGGGCCGGATGACCCAGATCGATCTGAAAAACATTTACGTCCGCAATGTGCGCATCATCGGCAGCACGCTGCGCTCCCGCACGCCCGCCGTCAAGGCGCAGATTCTGGCCGAGCTGGTGGAAAAGGTCTTCCCGAAGATCGAGTCCGGCGCGGTGAAGCCCACCATTTACAAGGTGCTGCCCATCACCGAGGCCGAGGCGGCCCACGAAATCCTTTACAAAGGGCAGAACGTGGGCAAGGTGGTTCTGAAGGTCAAATAAAGAAAACCGCCGGTTTTTTTGAAGGAATCGTCCGAATCGTCCCCCGGAGCTTTCCCGCTTCGGGGGATGTTTTTGCGAAAGATACTGTCAGCGGCCCGTTTGACCCGGATTTGACCTTCATTTCCTCTGGTGAAGCGAAGCGCTTTATGCTATACTGAAGAAGACGGCAGCCGCCGGACGGAAAGGAGAACCTCATGAGCCTGAATGAAACGGCCCATCCCTACACCATGGAAGCCCTGAGGGCCAAAAAGGGATATATTATTGATATGGACGGCGTGATCTACCACGGCAACATGCTGCTGCCCGGAGTGGAGCGCTTTGTGGATTTTCTCAAGAAGAACGACAAGCGGTTTCTGTTCCTGACCAACTCCAGCGAACGGGCGCCCCGGGAGCTGCAGCAAAAGCTGGCCCGGCTGGGGCTGGACGTGGACGAGAGCCATTTCTACACCAGCGCCATGAGCACCGCGGCCTTCCTCAAGGGCCAGTGCCCCGGCGGCAGCGTATACGCCATCGGCGAACCGGGTCTGTTCGGCGCGCTGTATGACGCGGGCTTTACCATGAACGAGGTCAACCCGGATTATGTGGTGCTGGGCGAGACCCACACCTACAATTATGAAAAGATCGAGCGGGCGGTGCAGCTGGTGCTGGGCGGCGCCAAGCTGATCGGCACCAACCCCGACCTGACCGGCCCCATTGAAAACGGCATCGCGCCCGCCTGCAAGGCGCTGATTGCTCCCATCGAGCTGGCCACCGGCCGCAGCGCTTATTTTCTGGGCAAGCCCAATCCGCTGATGATGCGCCATGGCCTGCGCCGTCTGGGCGTCAACACAGATGAAGCCGCCATCATCGGCGACCGGATGGATACCGACGTCATCGCGGGCGTAGAAAGCGGCATCGACACGGTGCTGGTGCTTTCCGGCGTTACCACCCGGGAGGAAATGAGCCGGTTCCCGTATCGGCCCCGGTATGTTCTCAACGGCGTGGGCGATGTAGTAGGCTGACCGAGCGCCCGCCGCAGGATCAACAAAAGGGGAAATCAAATGCGAGGATACTCTGGTGTTTCGGAAAAGACAGCGCGCGTGTTGACGGCGCTGTTTTTCCTGCTTCTGGCGCTGGTTGGATTTGGGACGGTGCGGGATTACGGCATG
>OLQT01000769.1_pt1 | contig 21829 bp, 19 predicted proteins | sample 1672651 | NCBI WGS metagenome assembly OLQT01 (sample SAMEA3136709, study PRJEB25190) | human gut metagenome | biome: human gut; feature: human-associated habitat; material: faeces | place: Austria | collected 2013 | reverse complement strand
GGGTGGTGCTGCCGCAGAGCGGGCACTTTTCGCGCGAACCGTCGTAGATCGTGCCACAGTAGTCACAAACAACTTTATTTTCCATATCTCAACGCATATCGTGCTATGCTTGGTCTCCTTTCCTCCGGCATACGACAGGAATCGCCTCCGCCGGTTTTTCCTATCATACCATTTTCCGAAGAATATGACAAGAATGTTCTTGCATTTTTTGCAAAAATATCATAGTATATACTAGAAATAATTTGAGTTCTTGATTTAGGAGGCGAACCCGATGTCCGAACTGAAACTTGTCTCCCCTCTGCTGGATCAGATGTCCGTTGAGGAGGAGATCGCCGGGCACAATGGCTGTACCTGCTACGCCCTCCGCCACGTCCAGTCGGGCGAGCGCTTTGTCGTAAAGCGGATCTCCGTCCCCGCGTCTGACCTGCAGGTGCGGGCGCTGATCCTCTCCGGCGCTTACCCGGATGACGCCGCCGTCCATGCCTATTACGGCAGTGTTGCCGAGGATATCAAAAACGAGCTCGACACCGGCATGCGTCTGGCAGAGAACGGCTATTTTGCGGGCGCGAGCTCTTACCAGATCGAGCCGAAGGAGAGCGGCATCGGCTACGATGTCTATATCCTCTATCCGCGCATGGTCTCGCTGCGCGCCTTCCTCGACCACAGCGCCATGACCGGCCTGCGCGCCGTGAACCTCGGCATCGACCTGTGCGATGCGCTCACGGCCTGCCGCGATGCGGGCTATCTGTTTGAAAACCTCAAGCCGGAGAACGTGTTCCTCACGCAGTCCGGGCGGTTCCTGCTCGGGGACCTCGGCCTTGCGCCGCTGGAGGACCTGCAGTATGCCTCGGTGCCGGAGAATTACCTCGGCCCGTATTCCGCGCCGGAGCTTTCCGCCATCACGGCGTCCCCAAACCCCACGATCGACCTGTATGCCGTCGGCATGCTGCTCTACCGCATCTATAACGGCAACCACGGCCCGTTTGAAGACGAGGCCACGGGCGAGGCCATGGCGGACAAGCTCCGCCTGACCGGCAAGGCCATGCCGACACCGATCTATGCCGATTATGAGCTGGCTGCCATCATCCTGAAGACCTGCGCTCCGCGTCCGGAGGACCGCTTCCAGACCCCGGCGGAGCTGAAGCAGGCGCTGGTCTATTATATGCAGCGCAACGAGGTGTCGGACACGCTCATCGTGCCGCCCATCGTCACGCCGGAGGCGCCGCTCGCGCCCGAGGCGGAGACGGACGGGGAGGACGCGCCTGCCCGCATGACGGACGCGGAGCAGCTCGACGAGAAGTTCCGCACGAGCTTTGCCCCGGACCTTTCCGGCGCGGGCACGGAAAAGGACATCGATCCCGACGCCGTGCCGGACGCACCGAAGCCGGAGCAGAAGGCCGAAGAAAAGCCGCAGCCGCCTGCCGAGCCAGAAAAACCGGCGGAGCCGGTCAAGGAGGCAGAGCCGGTCAAAGATACCGAGCCGGAAGCGGACGAGCCTGCAGAAGAGACCGGACCGGCGGAGGAAGTCGGACCTGCCCCGGCAGAGCCGGAGGACGAGGACCCGGATCAGATGGATCTCGACGCTTTCCTTGCCTCGGTGAATGCGGCCGTCGGCGACGTACCGCCGCAGCCGGAGGAACCGGAGCAGGAAGCGTCCCCGGACGAGCCTGACCGGCCCGCCGAGCCGGAGGCGACCTATGTTGACAACGACGCGGAGAGCACGCTCCCACCCGAACCGGAGAAAAAACCGAAGAAAAAGCGCCGCGCCGTCACGATCGGCATCGTGACTGCGCTCATCGTCCTGCTGGGCGCTGCGGCGTGGTTCCTGCTTTCCTATTATTTTGTGCGGGCCGATGCCCTGCGCGTCGTGCGCTGCACGACGGAGGAGCTGACGGTCGCGCTGGAGAGCGGCGACAAGGCGGCGGACTTCCGCCTGACCTGCTCCGACATGTATGGCAATTCCTATCCCGCCACGGCGGCCGACGGTCAATACGTCTTCTCCGGTCTGTCGGAAAACACGCAGTATACTATCACCGTCACGGCGGCTGACGGCCACCGCCTGAGCAGCCGCGGCGTCAGCACCCTCTCCGTCACGACGCCGGAGGCCACGGAGATCACGGATCTGACCGCCTCCCTCGGCGATGCCGACGGCAGCGTGGTGCTGAGCTTCAGCGCCAACGGCCCGACCCCTGCCCAGTGGACCGTGTCCTATGCGGCGGGCGACGGACAGAAGCAGTCGCAGCAGTTCACCGGCAATACCGTCACGGTCACCGGCCTGACGCTGCAGCAGAATTACACGTTCACGCTCGAGGGAACGGATACCGTCTTCCTCACCGGCACGACGACGACGGAGTTCACGCCCATCCCCGTTGTGAAGGTCGATAAGCTGAATGTCAGCAGCATCGAGGGAAACACCGTCACCGTGACATGGGAAACGGGCGAAAACATTCCCGCAGGCTGGACGGTCACCTGCGAGGCACGTCAGTTCACGACGGTCACGCAGACCGTCACGGAGAGCAGCTGCGTCTTTGAACTGCCCGACCTCAAGCGCGATTATACCTTCACCGTCTCGGCCGAGGGCATGCCCGCGCCCGCCGTGCTCACGCTGCCCGCCAACCCGCTCGTTGTGACGGGTCTGCAGGCCACGGCCAATGAGGACGGCACCATCACCGCCTCGTGGCAGACGGCCTCCGGCGCGCCCGCCGGCGGCTGGTATGTGACCTACGGCGTGCCGACGAGCAATCACGAGCCGCGTCTGCAGGAGTGCACGGAAAATTCCGTCACGCTCAAGGGCCTCATCCCCGATGCGGATTACACGATCTCCCTGACGCCTGCAGACGGTGCGGATGTGTTCGGTACCGTCGAGGCCAGCGCCAGAACGCCGTCCGGCGGCCGCTTCGACCGCTACGGCGCAACGCCCTCCACGACCTATATTTCCCTGTGGGAGACGCCGGCGGAGGTCAACTGGGATTATCGCTCCCTGACGACGTCCAAGACCTCCTTCTCGGCGGATGAGGACATCGCTCTGTGCCTGGAGCTGACGCGCAAGGAGGACTCCGACGACGAGATCACCCTGCTTTATGTCATTCGCAATGCCAACGGCGAGCCCGTGAGCGATGCCTCGGCGCAGCTCACCTGGGACCAGATGTGGCATGAGCGCCGCCATACCAGCACGATCCCGAATCCGGGCGCGGCAGGGGAGTACACGCTGGAGGTCTATGTGAACCGCCAGCTGCTGAAATCCATCGATTTCGCGATCTCCTGATTCTCTTTCGTTAACTATCCGGCCGGAGCAGGAAACCCCGGCCGGGAGTATAAAAATTTTATTAAGACGGCTCTGCCGTCCTAAGCGAGGAGGCAAATAATGCAAAACTGGTTTGTTGTAGTCATGGGACTGGTGACGGTGTTCGTCGTCCTGATCCTCATCATCGGACTGTGCTGGCTGCTGGGTCTGGCATGCCGCGGCAGCTCGAAGAAGGAGGAAATGCAGGCCGCTGCCGCTGCTGCGCCTGCACAGGAAAGCAGCATTCCCAACCGCGCAGAGTTTCTTGCCGCCGTTTCGGCCGCCATTGCCGAAGCCAGCGGTACGGATGCGTCTGCAATTCGCATTCTTTCCGTCAAGAAGCTGTAAAAACATATTGAGAAAGGTGAACAAGAAGTATGAAAAAGTATCGTGTGAACGTCAACGGCTCCCTCTATGAGATCGAGATCGAAGAAATGGCTGCTCCTGCGAAGATGAGCGCCGCCGCTCCTGCTGCCGCTCCCGCCGCTGCTCCCGCCGCCGCTCCCGCTCCTGCCGGTGCAGGCGCTCAGGTCAAGGCTCCGATGCCCGGCACCATTCTGGATGTCAAGGTCCAGGCCGGTCAGTCCGTGAAGAAGGGCGACGTTCTCGTCATTCTGGAAGCCATGAAGATGGAGAACGAGATCTGCGCTCCCTCCGACGGCAAGATCACCGGTGTGAACGTCCGCAAGGGCGACTCCGTCGAGACTCAGGCTCTCCTCTGCACCATCGCGTAAGCGGGTAAGGAGATGCCGTATGTTCAAGAAAAAGAATAAGAACCTGCACCGCGCGCTCATTGCGCTCATGGTGCTGGGGCTTCTGGTGTGCCTGTGCTTCACCCTCGCCTCCGCCGCCACCGCTGAGCCGGACTCCTCGTCAGCCGCGGAGACCACCGCTGTAGAGGAGCAGGGCGCACAGTCCAATACGGAAGCAATGACGAATTTCCTGAATCAGGCTGGCATCGCCACCCTGATCCACAATGCGGACTGGAAATCGATCGTCATGATCCTCATTTCCTTCGTCCTAATGTATCTGGCCATCGGTAAGGGCTTTGAGCCGCTGCTGCTCCTGCCGATCGCCTTCGGTATGCTGCTGACGAACCTGCCCGGCGCAGGTATGTTCCACTCCGAGATTTTTGAGGGCGGTCATATCCACTGGGACCTCATCAAGAACGGCGTCACGCTCTCGAATGGTGCGAATGAAGCCGCCGGCCTCATCGACATCCTCTACCTCGGCGTAAAGCTGGGTATCTACCCCTGCCTGATCTTCATCGGTGTCGGCGCCATGACGGACTTCGGCCCGCTGATCGCCAACCCGAAGAGCCTGCTGCTCGGCGCTGCCGCACAGCTCGGTATTTTCATCGCCTATCTCGGCGCGCTCGGCCTGAGCAAGCTGGGTATCCCGGGCCTTGAGTTCACGCAGAAGATGGCTGCCTCCATCGGCATCATCGGCGGCGCGGACGGCCCCACCGCAATCTATGTCACGTCCCGGCTGGCCTCCGAGCTGCTCGGCCCGATCGCCATTGCCGCTTATTCCTACATGGCGCTCGTCCCGGTCATCCAGCCGCCCATCATGCGCGGCCTGACCACGAAGAAGGAGCGCATGATCCGCATGGACGCCCTGCGTACGGTTTCCAAGAAGGAAAAGATCGTTTTCCCGATTGCCGTCACCGCGTTCGTCGCTCTGCTCGTTCCGAGCGCAGCTCCGCTGGTCGGCAGCCTGATGCTCGGCAACCTGTTCCGTGAGTGCGGCGTGGTCGACCGTCTGTCCAAGACCGCGCAGAACGAGCTCATGAACATCGTCGTCATTTTCCTCGGCGTCTCCGTCGGCGCTACGGCGAAGGCAGAGTCCTTCCTCAGCCCGATGACGCTCGGCATCCTCGCCATGGGCATTGTCGCCTTCATGTGCGGCACGGCCGGCGGCGTCCTGCTTGCCAAGTTCATGAACATTTTCCTGCCGGAAGGCAAGAAGATCAACCCGCTCATCGGCTCTGCCGGTGTGTCCGCCGTTCCGATGGCCGCGCGTGTCTCCCAGAAGGAAGGCCAGCGCGAGGATCCCAGCAACTTCCTGCTCATGCACGCCATGGGCCCGAATGTCGCCGGTGTCATCGGCTCCGCCGTCGCCGCGGGCGTGTTCATCGCCCTGTTCGGCTGATAAGGAGGTATGTCCGTTATGGAAAAGAAGAATCCGCTGCGAATTACAGAAACCATCCTCCGCGACGCGCACCAGTCTCAGGCTGCCACGCGTATGCGCATCGAGGATATGCTCCCTGCCTGCGAGCTCCTGGACAATATGGGCTACTGGTCGCTGGAGTGCTGGGGCGGTGCGACGTTTGACGTCTGCATGCGCTTCCTGAACGAGGACCCGTGGGAGCGCCTGCGCACCCTGAAGGCCCACATGCCCAAGACGAAGCTGCAGATGCTCTTCCGCGGCCAGAACATCCTGGGCTACAAGCACTATGCCGACGATGTCGTCGAGGAATTCTGCCAGAAGTCCATCGAAAACGGCATCGACGTCGTCCGCGTGTTCGACGCGCTGAACGACATCCGCAACCTGCGCAAGGCTGTTGAGTCCGTGAAGAAGTACGGCGGCTGGGCCGAGGTCGCGCTGAGCTACACCGTCAGCCCCGTGCATAACGACGATTACTTTGTCGGCCTCGCCAAGGACCTCGAGAAGATGGGCGCAGATTCCATCTGCATCAAGGATATGGCGAACCTGCTGCTGCCGCTGCACGCCTATGACCTCGTGCGCAAGCTGAAGGACAGCGTCTCCGTGCCCATCCACCTGCACACGCACAACACGGCCGGTACCGGCGACATGGTCAACCTCATGGCCTGTCAGGCCGGTGTGGACATCGTGGACTGCGCGCTGTCTCCGCTTGCCAACGGCACGTCCCAGCCCGCAACCGAGTCCCTCGTGGCGACGCTGCAGGGCTCCGACCGCGACACCGGGCTGGACCTTGCCAAGCTGAACGAGGCTGCCACGCACTTCCGCAAGGTCGCCGACAAGCTGAAGAAGGAAGGCTTCCTCGATCCGAAGGTCCTGCAGGTCGATACGAAGGCCCTGATGTATCAGGTCCCCGGCGGCATGCTCTCGAACATGCTCGGCCAGCTCAAGCAGGCAGGCCAGGAGGATCGCTATTACGACGTGCTGGCCGAGGTGCCCCGCGTCCGCAAGGACTTCGGCTATCCTCCGCTCGTCACCCCGACGAGCCAGATCGTCGGCACGCAGGCCGTTATGAACATCGTCGCCGGTGAGCGCTACAAGATGGTCCCGAAGGAATCCAAGGGCCTGCTCCGCGGCGAGTACGGCAAGCTGCCGGGCAAGGTGAATGAGGAAGTCCGCCGCAAGTGCATCGGCGATGACAAGGTCATCACCTGCCGCCCGGCTGACCTGCTCAAGCCGGAGCTGGCGCAGTACCGCGAGGAGTCCAAGGACATCGCCCGCTGCGAGGAGGACGTTCTGTCCTACGCCCTGTTCCCGCAGGTCGCGCGCAAGTTCATGGAAGCCCGCAACAACCCGAAGCCCGCAGAGCCCGAGAAGAAGGCCGCCGATCCCAATGCGGTCCGCGAGCTCTATGTCGAGGACCTCGGCAGATAAGCCAACAAACAGCAAAGGACCCTCCCGCCGCCCGGCGGGAGGGTTTGTTTATGTCGTCGCAAGAGAGCCGGTTGGCTGCCGGTACTACCCTGATGTGTCATTGCGAGGAGCGAAGCGACGTGGCAATCTCGGGGAGGCAGTTGCGTTTTCGCCGATGGCTTTCTCACGATTCAACCGGGTACGGCGAGATTGCCACGGCCCCTTTGGGGCCTCGCAATGACAAATCTGAGGGCATTGCGCCATTGAATTCATGCCGCAAATATTGCCAGCCTGCATGGCGCTCAGGGAGCGCCGCTACAGGCTGCCGTATTTATGTCCCCTGAATTTCGATGATCACATATTCCGACCGGCAGCCGGTCTTGAACAGGATGGCCCAGTCCGAAATGCCGGACGTGACGAGGAAGTCCGTATCCCCGCGCCGCTCCTGTCCGTAGACGGCGTCGTCGCCATGCAGGTGGAACCAGCGGATGAGCTGCACAAGGGGGATGAGCTGCCCGCCGTGGGTGTGGCCGGAGAGCACGAGATCGACGCCTGAAGCCGCCTCGGCATCATAGTCATGCGGCTGATGGTCCAGCACGATGGAGTAGCGCGCCGTATCCAGCCCCCGTGTCAGCTCAGCCATGGATGCGCGGCCGCCGCCGAGGCCCAGCTCCTCTGAGGCGTCCTGACGGCCGATGAGCCAGAAGGCATCGCCGATCGGCACGATCTCGTCCTCCAGCACATGCACGCCGTTTGCCGTCAGTTCAGCGGCGAGGTCGTCGCCCGTGAAGCCGCGGGTGCACTTGCTGTCATACAGGCCCTTGTCATGATTGCCGAAGACGTAGTAGACCGGCATATCCAGCTGCCCGAGCGCCCTGCAGGCGGCGAGCATGTCTTCCTTCTCCGTATCCTCGTCGACAAAGTCGCCCGCGATTACGAGCAGGTCGGGCTTCTGCGCCGCGATGCGGTCCAGCTCGCGGGCAAAGCCGTCTGCGTGGAACGTGGTGCCCATGTGGGAATCGGCGAGCAGCGCGACGCGGAGCGTGCCAACAGGCTTGTCCGTATGAATGATATAGTTTGTCTGCCAGACATGGTGCGCCTGCACCCAGCCCGCCGAAAGATAGGCGGCCGTGAGCAGCAGGGCCGTGAGCCCGGCATAATACCGCCGCCACGGCTTGCCGTGCAGCCGCTTCAGCAGGGCGAACAGCGCGTCGCTCAGCAGCCAGAACAGCGCCAGATGGAGCAGGCAGATGATGGCGTTCATATAGCCCCACGCCAGCCAGATCGCGGCGGAAGGAAGCAGCACAGCCAGCGCGGAGATCACCCAGCTCCAGCCGCGCCTGCCGCGGGCCAGCGCCAGCGAGAAACGGAAGCGATGCACGCGCGAGACAAGGTAAAACAGTGCTGCGCACCCGGCCAGCACCAGACCGATCAGGATCAGAAGCCTGGGGATCATGTGCCCGCGCCCCCGTTCTGCATGAGAATGTCCTCCGCCGTCAGCATGGGGTACCGGCGCAGCGCCGTGCCGTCCAGCGGCTCGCGGTGCAGGTCGACGGCCGTGATGCGGCGGTTGCCGTAGGTCGTGTAGTAATAGATGCCGCGCGCGGCATTCCAGCACGAGGTGTAGATCGTGCGCTCAAATTCTCCCGGTGCGACCTCACAGCAGCCGCGCGTCTGCGAGACCGTCTCCATGATGTGGAAAAACTGCCCGACGCAGTCGGCCTCGCTCTCGCCGCAGACGGAGTGGAGCTTCGTGAAGGCGGCGCGCACGAAGCGCGAGCCGGAGGACAGGTCGCCCGGCAGACCGAGCGCACCCATGCCGCGGCTGTAGGCCTGCAGCGGCACGTCCGGCGCAAAGGTATTCTCCGGCTGTCTCGGCGACAGATGCATATAGTTGTTCAGCGCGAAGAGCTGCTGCGGGAACGGTGGGTTATTCGTCAGCACGCCGACGGGATTTTCGTAGATCTGCAGCCCCTCGGCAGTCGGCTCCAGCGTGAGGGCGCCGGTCGCGTCCGCGAGCAGCCAGTGCAGCTGGGCGGCAGGGAAGTGCGCACTGAACGGCGTTCCCATCAGGTTGACGGCCTGCAGCAGCTGCCGGGCCTCCGCCAGCGTGGCGCACTGCCGCAGCAGCCACGGAATGAATTCGAACTGCGCCACGTTCTGCCGCCCGTCCTGCGGCGCGGCATAGCGGGCGTTGCCGACAAAGTTCAGCCCGGCAATGCCGAGGCCTTTTTCGTTTACAGCATCGTAATACAGCGGATAGCCGTCCGCCACATGGGCCGTGCCGAGGATGGCATAGCCCTGCTCCGAGCCGCCGCCGTGGCGGAAGCGGAGCGGGAACCGGCGGGGGAGTACCACAAGCTCCTCCCCGTAGGATGCCTCGTAATCCAGCGAGCGGCCCATATAGAGCTCACGCGGCTGATAGGTGATCGCAGTGCACATAATACCTCCTGATAATATGATACCGCTGCAGAGCAATCCGTTCTGCAGCGGTATCGGTTCAATCCTCTGCGGCCAGCAGAATGATGCATTCCGCTGCCTCCTTCACCGGAGCGGAGAGCGTGAAGGCGTAGATCCCGCTGCAGTCTGCCAGAAGCTTTGGCAGCGCTTCCGCCGGCAGGCGATATGCGGCGCGGACGTCCTCCGGCCAAAGCCCGGCCGTCTCGCTCCAGCTGACGCGCTCCTCCTCGGACAGCAGCTCGCTGCTCTCCGGCAGAACGTCGGCGTGCGCGCCCTTCAGCACGACGAGCACCGGCTCTGCCGCCTTGCCATACACGGTCTCTGCACCGTCCGTATCCGCTGCCATGCACTCGGGCGCCTCAACACCGGATGTTGCGGCATCGTGGTAAAATGACGTGACATTGCCGCTGTATCCCATCACGACGTCGCCGTGCGCGGCAGTAGCGGCAGTATCGTTGGCCTTCTGCTGCGCAAAGCCCTTCAGTGGACCGAGCAGAGTGAAGACGACCAGCGCGGCAGCGGCAAGGCCTGTGGCAAGCCCGCCCCAGTAGGCGCGGCGCGGCTTTTTGACCGGCCGCTGCGGTGTTTTGGCGGCGGCTGCCAGAATGGAGGCTGTCAGCCCGGCGGGCGGGACGGCAGTGTCTGCCCGCAGCAGACGGTCGCCGCGTTCGAAGGCCTGCAGCCGTGCGCGGCAGTTTGCACACTGCGCCAGATGCGCCTGCAGCCGCTGCTCTTCCTCCGGCGAGTTTTCGCCGTCGAGATGTCCGCTCAAAAGTGAAAGATAATCGTTACAGTTCATGGCCCCGACCTCCTTTCTGCGGATTAGACGAGGCGGCGGCCGCTTTGTTCCCGCTCTGGGACAGCTTTTTTCGCAGCTGGTCGCGGGCGCGGGCTAGGCGGGATTTGACCGTTCCCTCCCGCACGCCAAGCACAGCGGCGATGTCCGTATAGCTCAGGTCATTTTCCACGCGCAGCGACAGGATCAGCCGCTGCTCCGGGGCCAGCAGGTCCATGGCGGCCCGCAGCTCCTCCCGCTCCTCGCGCGCAAGCAGCTCCTCCTCCGGCAGCTTGGCCGGGTCGGGTGCATCGAGGGTATATTCCTCCCCGTCGGCGTCCAGCCCGGAGATGGGAACGACCAGGTGGCGGCGCGCAGCACGCAGAAAGTCGATGCAGACGTTGGACGTCAGCCGGAACAGCCAGGTGGACAGGCTGGAATCGGCCTGAAAGCTGCCAAGCCCGCGCCACGCGCGCAGGAAGGCCTCCTGCGTCATGTCGGCGGCATCCTCCGGATTGCCGGTCATGCGCAGCGCGAGCCGGTAGATGGCGGGCTGATGCGTCGTGACGAGCTGCTCAAACGCCGCCATATCGCCGTCGGCTGCCAGCCGGATCATGTGCTTTTCGTCGATGGGGATCACCTCAGATCACGCTTGATCTCTTTTGCCAGACGTTCTATGTCGGAAAAGGCGGAAATGTTGGAGATTTGTTCCTTATAAAATCCGCTGTGCGGCACGCCGCGCAGGTACCATGCAAAATGCTTGCGCGCCTCGAGGCAGGCAATATGCTCGCCCTTGTCCTCGAGCGCCAGTGCGAATTGCTGCAGAGCCGTGTCCACGCGGTCGGCGAGTGGCGGCAGCTCCGGGGGTGTCTTGCCGCGCAGGGCAGCGCGCAGCCGCTCGAAAAGCCACGGGTCGCCGAAGGCGGCGCGTCCCGCCATGAACAGCGAAGCGCCGCTGTGCGCCCGGCAGCGCAGCAGCTGCTCGGGGTCGGAGATATCGCCGTTTGCGATAACGGGGATGGAGACAGCGCGCACGACCTCGCCGATGGCGTCCCAGTCTGCGCGGCCGGAATAGAGCATGGCCTTCGTGCGTCCGTGGACCGTGATGGCGGCTGCACCGTTTTCCTCCGCCGCGCGGGCCAGCGCGACGGCGCTCGGGCAGCTCCGGTCCCAGCCAAGGCGGGTCTTTACGGTCACGGGGACGGAAACGGCGTCCGCCACGGCGCGGATGATGCGCCCGGCCAGCGGGATGTCGCGCATGAGGGCGCTGCCGTCGCCGTTGTTGGCGATCTTCGGCATGGGGCAGCCCATATTGATGTCCAGAAAGTCGCACCCGCTGATGCCGACGGCGATCTGCGCGGCCTCGGCCATCATGGCTGGGTCGTTGCCGAAGATCTGCGCGCCGCACAGCGAGCCCTCGTTCCGGCGGAGCAGGCCGCGGCTCTTGCGGTCCTGATAGACGAGCGCGCGGGAGGAGACCATCTCCGTTACGGTCACGTCCGCGCCATGCTGCGCGCAGACCGTGCGGAAGGCGTAGTCCGTTACGCCGGCCATCGGTGCGAGAAAAAGCGGCGTATCGCCGGAAAACAGCTGCATGGGTCCATCCCTCCTGACCCATACTGTACCATAAAGCGCGAAAAAAAGCAACTCTGCCCGTTCGTCTTTTTGAGCGGGCGGAGAAGCCTCAGGGCAGCGCCGCATCATTGCGTCTTCGGCCTTCGCCGGATATTTTCTGCCGATCCATCGGCTTGAAAAGTTTGAGGTATTGCGCAGCCGTTGGCGGCTTTGCCGCCTTACGGATGCGGCATGCCCCTTGCGGGTACACAAAGTACATCTGCACTTTTCAAGCCTTGTCTCGACAAAAAATCTCTAGCCGAATGCTCTCGCCGAATGATGTGGTGCTGCCTTAAAAAAACAGCACACAGGAGAGCCACGCCAGCCCCACAGATGCCGCGCCCATCGCGGCGTACAGGAGAGCCGGGATGCGGCGGTGCGGGCGTGCGGATGGCGGTGCGGCAGCAAGGCGGCGCGCCTCCTCCAGCAGGGCCTGCTCCGTCACACCGTGCTGCTCGAGCGCCTCCTCGCGCAGCAGAAAAATGGCCTGCTCAAACAGGTCGGACTCCTGCGGCCGCACCACGAGGACCTGCCGCGTCGTTCCCTTGACCATTGCGCTCCCTCCCTTAGCCGGACATTGTCCGGTATCTGGAGAGATTCTACCCGCCCGGAGCAGGTCACAAACGGCTGTCGATAAAAAATTTTTATAAAAATTTTGAAAAAAGTGTCAGGAATCCGTTTCTGGTGAAATATAGGAGTGAAGGGAGGCCGCTCCGCAGGAAGAATCATTTATGAATTGAAAGAAAGGACAGATTATCATGAAAGGAAAACGATTCCTTCTGGTTATACTCGTTTTCGCATTATCAGTCTCTTTGCTTGGCTGTGGAGAAATGCCTGACGCAGAGGTGCAGCTGCGATACGGCCTGAGGATGTTCTTCAATCGGTTTAATTTCTTCCAGCCAACCAGTTTTTACGGTTTCTCTGGAGATAATCTGGATGATCTGGAATGGGGTGCGGAGCAGCTCAGGGCCGGCATGGAGGAAAGCACGGCCCTGCTTCAGAAATACCCAAACGCTTATGCGTCCCTTCAGCTGCTGGTTCAGATCCCGACTGTACTGAGATCCCTGTACGAGGCAGCAGGGACGGAAAAGCTTACCTTTGGCGATCTCCCCCCCGCGTGGCAGGCATGCCTGTACGATGTGGACATCCTGCTGTATCCGTGCCTGTTTGCCTGGACCGAAAGTGACGGCTCTTCCGTGATGGGGCTGTTTGCCCTGATGGAGTCCTCGGGCAGCGCGATCAATTTCATGGATCGCAATGTCGTCTCCCGCCAGGGAATCGAGTGGCCGGAGCCGATAGACTGGACACCGCCGGATGTTTGATCCCGGTACATAGCAAAAAGCTGCTGCAGAGCGCTCGCTCTGCAGCAGCAAATTTGTTATGCCTGTTCGCCGGACTCGGAGGGGTCGATGACGGAATCGTCGTGGAAGACCCAGTCCTGCACGTTCAGAATGTCGTAGGTCGAGGGAGTGCGGCGGATGACGATCTTCGAAAGACCGGCGTTGATGATCATCCGGCGGCACATCGGGCAGGGGAGCAGGTCGGGGATCAGCTCGCCCGTGGCGACGTCGCGCCCGGCCAGATAGATCGTGCCGCCGATGCACTCGCTGCGCGCGGCGGAGATGATGGCGTTCATCTCGGCGTGGACGCTGCGGCAGAGCTCATAACGCTCGCCGGCGGGGATGCCGAGCCGTTCGCGGATGCAGTAGCCGAGGTCGATGCAGTTGCTGCGGCCGCGCGGTGCGCCGTTGTAGCCCGTGGAAACGATCTCGTCGTTGCGGACGATGAGCGCCCCGGAGTGAGAGCGGCTGCAGGTAGAACGCTCCAGCACGGTCTCCGCGATGTCGAGGTAATAGCTTTCCTTATCGATGCGCCCCATGGCAGTGGCCTCCAATGATCGGAACATTGCCATTATTATACACCCTGCAGGAAAAAACTGCAAGCATTTTTCCGAAAAACGCGCCATTTTTGGCGAAAAAACAGCTCAAAAATGGGAGTTTTGCTCCACCAGATGAAAAATAACCGGTGAAGACTGAGGCTGCAATGGAGTGATGCTGCTTTAGAGCATACATTTTCCGCGGTGCAGATACTGCCCATTACGGTCGTGGAGAATTTTGCCCTCCCGGACGACGCAGGTGCCGCGCAGGTAGACCTCTGCGATATGGCCCGCGATCTGCGTGCCCTCATAGGGGGCGTAGTCGACGTTTGCCGCCTGATCGGCTGCGGTGATGCAGCTCGTGCCGCGCGGGTCATATACGACGATGTCCGCGTCCGCGCCCGGCTGCAGCACGCCCTTGCGGGGGAAGAGACCGTAGAGCTTCGCGGGCGTTTCGGCCAGCACATCGGCCATGCGCTCGGCCGTGATGCGGCCAGCTGCGACGCCGTAGGTGAACAGCAGCGTGCCGCGCGTCTCCACGCCGGGCATGCCGCCGGGAATTTTCGTGAAGTCGCCGCGCCCGGCGTCCTTCTGCGCGAGGGTGAAGCTGCAGTGATCCGTCGAAACGGTCTGGATCTCACCGTCGGCCAGCGCCTTCCACAGGCGCTCGTTGTCGAGCTTCTTGCGCAGCGGGGGCGCGCAGACATAGCGTGCGCCTGCAAAGTCCGGCAGGCTGTAGCGTGAGTCGTCCAGCAGCAGGTAGTGCGGGCAGGTCTCCACAAAGACCTTCTGCCCGAGGCCGCGCGCGGCCTCGACCTCCCGCAGGGCGGCCGCCGTGGACAGGTGGACGATCATGACGGGCACATCGGCCACGCGTGCCAGCTTCAGCAGACGGCCGACGGCCTCGGCCTCGGCCTCCGCCGGGCGGCAGAGGGGGTGAGACGCCGGGGAAAGCGCGCCTGCGGCCTTCTTTTCGGCGATGAGCGCATCGATCATGCCGGCGTTCTCGCAGTGCACGCCGACGATGCCGCCGAGACGCTTCATCTCGCGCAGGGCGTGGAAAATGGCCTCGTCGCCGATCATCATCGCGGGATAGGTCATGTACATTTTGAAGGAGGAGATGCCCTCGTCGAACATCTGCGGCAGCTCGGCGCGGATGCCGTCGTTCCAGTCGTCGATGGTCATGTGGAAGCCGTAGTCGCAGCCGGTCTTCCCGTCCGCCTTCTCATGCCAGCGGGCAAGGCCGGTGTGGAGCGTTTCGCCCTTGTTCGGGCAGGCAAAGTCGATGACGGTCGTCGTGCCGCCGCGCAGGGCGGAGCGGCCGCCGGTGTAGAAGTCGTCCGCTGTGACGGTGTTGCAGACCTCGAGGTCGAAGTGCGTGTGCGCGTCGAGAAAGCCGGGGAACAGCAGCCTGCCGCTGACGTCGATCACCTCGGCCTCCGGGCAGGAAAGCGCCTCGCCGACGGCCTCGATGCGTTCGCCGTCGATGAGCAGATCGGCTTTCCGGCAGCCGGAAGCGCCGACGATCACGCCGCCTTTCAGCAGCTTTTTCATACGAATCCACTCCTTTTTGTTGATTCGGCCACCCCGCATCATTCCGCTTCGGCCTTCGGCGGATATTTTTCGCCGGTCCATCGGTTCGGAAAGTTTGACGTGCACAAAGCACGCCCGCACTTCCCAAACCTTGCCTCGACAAAAAATCTCTCGCCGGATGCTCTTGCGGAATGATGCGGGGCAGCCTGTGTATTTTTTAGAACGTCTGTCGGGCTGATACTATATTTTTATTCTATCACTGCGGCGGGGAAAAGGGAATCCCCTTTTTCTGCGGAAAATGCCGCCGTGGCGCGAATCGACGATTGACAGGGAAAGCGTCCAGACCGTATAATGGGGCTGTACCGGTTATCCAAAAAGGAAGGAGATATGTTCCATGCTGCAAATTGAACATCTGACGAAGACCTACGGCGAAAAGAAGGCCGTGGACGATCTGAGCCTGCACATCCTGCCCGGTGAAATTTACGGCTTCATCGGCCACAACGGCGCGGGAAAGACGACAACGCTGAAATCCGTCGCCGGTATCCTGCGCTTCGACGCCGGAGAGATCCGCATCGGCGGCACCTCCATCCGCACGGACCCGCTGGCCTGCAAGCGAAAGCTTGCCTACATCCCGGACAATCCCGATCTCTATGACTATATGACGGGTATCCAGTATCTGAACTTTATTGCGAACATTTTCGGTGTCAGCGCGGCGGACCGGCAGGTGCGCATCCGCGAGCTTGCGGAGCGCTTTGAGCTGACGAACGATCTGGCCCAGCCCATCGCCGCCTACTCCCACGGCATGAAGCAGAAGCTGGCCATTATTTCGGCCTGGCTCCATGCCCCGCAGCTCGTCGTGATGGACGAGCCGTTCGTCGGCCTCGACCCGAAGGCCGCCCATCTGCTCAAGGGCATGATGCGGGAGCTGTGCGACCGCGGCGGCGCAATCTTCTTCTCGACGCATGTGCTCGAGGTCGCGGAAAAGCTGTGCGACAAGGTCGCCATCCTGCGCGCGGGCAAGCTCATCCGCTCCGGCACGATGGACGAGGTCAAGGGCGACGACTCCCTCGAGGAGGTCTTCCTGGAGCTGGAGGGCGAGACATGCTGAGCGCTCTCCTGAAAAAGCAGCTGCAGGAGATCTTCCGCAGCTACTTCTATAACGCCAAGCAGGGCAAGGCCCGCTCCCGCGTCTCGACGGTGGGCTATTTTGCCTTTTTTGCCGTGCTCATGGTCGGCGTGCTGGGCGGCATGTTCACCTATCTGGCGCATTCCCTGTGCGCGCCGTTCGCTGCAGCCGGGATGGAATGGCTGTATTTCACGATCATGGCCATGGTCGCCATCGTGCTCGGTGCATTCGGCAGCGTATTCAACACCTATTCGAGCCTCTATCTTGCCAAGGATAACGACCTGCTGCTGTCCATGCCGATCCCGGTGCGCACCATCCTGTTGTCCCGCCTGCTGAGCGTCTATCTCATGGGTCTGCTCTATTCTGGCGTTGTGCTGCTGCCTGCCATGATCGTCTATTGGGTCACGGTCTCGGCTGCGCCCGCCGCCCTTGCAGGCGGTCTGCTGCTGTTTGCCCTTGTCACGATCTTCGTGCTGACGCTCTCATGCGCGCTGGGCTGGGTCGTGGCGAGAATCAGCCTGAAGCTGAAGCACCGCAGCATCACGGTGGTACTGACGTCGCTGCTGTTCCTCGGCGCTTACTATTTCGTGTATTTCAAGGCGCAGAGCTTCCTCTCGGAGCTTGTGACGAACGCAGCCTACTACGGCGCGCAGATCCGCGGCAAGGCCTATCCGCTCTATCTGATCGGCCGTGCCGGGGCCGGCGACGGCCCTGCCATGGCGGTGGTCACCGCCGTGGTGCTCGTCCTGTTTATCCTGCTATTCTGGCTGCTGTCGCGCAGTTTCCTGCGCATCGCCACGGCAAGCGGCAGCACGGTGCGCCGTGTCTACCGCGAAAAGACCGCTGTGCAGCGTGGCGCGGGCACGGCCCTGCTTGCGCGGGAGCTGCGGCACTTCGGCGGCAATCCCAGCTATATGCTCAACTGCGGCCTCGGCATCCTGCTGCTGCCGCTCGGCGGCACGGCCCTGCTATGGAAGCGCGATCTTCTGGATGTGCTGCAGCCTATGGTCGGCGGGCAGGGGATCGCGCTCATCCTGTGCGCGCTGGTGTGCCTGCTGGCATCCATGAATCTCATGGCTGCGCCGTCCGTTTCGCTCGAGGGCAGGACGATCTGGCTCGTGCAGTCGCTGCCGGTCCGGCCATGGCAGGTCCTGCGGGCCAAGCTGCAGCTGCAGCTTGTGCTGACGGCCGTCCCCGCGCTGATCGCGGCGGTCTGCGCAGCCGTGGCTGCCGCGCGCCCGGTGGGAGAGACGCTCCTGCTGCTGGCCGTCCCGCTCGGCTATGTCCTGCTGCTGGCGCTGTTCGGCCTGTTCGCGGGCCTGAAGCTGCCGAATCTGACGTGGACGAATGAGATCACGCCCATCAAGCAGGGCGGCAGCGTCATGCTGGCCCTGTTCGGCGGCTTCGTCTATGCGGGCCTTCTGCCGCTGGCCTATTTCCTTGGCGCGTCCGCCCTGGGCCTTTCTGCCTGCCTTGGAATTTATCTCGGCCTGACGCTGGCGCTTGCTGCCGTGCTGTATGTCTGGCTGCGCAGGCGCGGCGCGGCCGTGTTCGCGGCTCTGTAACAAAAAGGAGAGAGTATGAACGATATTCTGGAGGTCCGACACCTCGTCAAGCGCTTCGGCGATGTGACGGCGGTGGACGACCTGAGCTTCCGCGTGCGCGAGGGCGAGCTATTCGCCTTCCTCGGCGTGAACGGCGCGGGAAAATCCACGACCATCCACATTCTCTGCGGCCAGCTGGCCCGCGACGGCGGCAGCGTGCGCGTCTGCGGTGCAGACCCGGACGAAGCGCCGGAGCAGCTCCGCCGGAGCCTCGGCGTGGTGTTCCAGAGCTCTGTGCTGGATCAGGCGCTGACCGTGCAGGACAACCTGCGCAGCCGCGCGGCGCTTTACGGCATCCGGGGCGCGGCGTTTTCCCGCCGCCTTGCGGAGCTGACGGAGCTTCTGGAGCTGGGCGAGCTGCTGCGCCGCCCCATCGGCAAGCTCTCGGGCGGCCAGCGCCGCCGTATCGACATCGCCCGCGCCCTGCTGCACCGGCCGCGCCTGCTCATCCTGGATGAGCCGACGACGGGCCTTGATCCGCAGACGCGCAGCCTGCTGTGGCAGGTCGTGGCGGGCCTGCGGCAGGAGGAGAATCTGACGGTCTTCCTCACCACGCATTATATGGAGGAGGCTGCGGACGCGGGCTACGTTGTCCTGCTCGACCACGGCAGGATCGCGGCGGAGGGCACGCCTCTGCAGCTGAAAAACACCTATGCGCACGATACGCTCACCCTCTACGGCGTGGGTGAGGCGGACGTGCGGCGGCTCGGCCTGCCGTATGCGCCTGCGGAGCAGGGCTGGCGCGTCACCGTGCCGGACCCGGCTGCCGCTGCGGAGCTCATCCGGCGGGAACCGGCACTGTTCCGCGATTTTGAGCTGACCAAGGGACGGATGGACGATGTGTTCCTCGCCGTCACGGGCAAAAAGCTGGCGGGAGGTGCGGAGAAATGACCGGACTCGGTGCGCTGATCCGGCGCAACAGCAAGCTGTATTTCAAGGACAAGGGCATGTTCTTCACCTCGCTCATCACGCCGATGATCCTGCTGGTGCTCTATGTCACCTTCCTCAGCCGGACGTATGAGGGTTCGTTCCGTTCTGCCCTTGCGGCAGCCGGGGCACAGGTGGAGGACTCGCTCCTGCATGGCTGTGTCGGCGGGCAGCTCATCTCGTCGCTGCTGGCCGTCAGCTGTGTGACGGTGGCGTTCTGCTCGAATCTCACCATGGTGTTCGACAAGGTCTCCGGCGCACGGAACGACCTGACCGTTTCGCCGGTCCGGCCAGCCGTCCTCTCGCTGAGCTATTATCTGGCGACGTTCTGCACCACGCTGCTCATCAACGGCATCGCCGCGGCCGCCTGCTTCGGCTATCTGGCGCTGACGGGCTGGTATCTGAGCGCTGCGGACGTGCTGCTCGTGCTGCTGGACGTGGTGATCCTGGTGCTGTTCGGCACGGCACTGTCGTCCTGCATGATCTTCCCGCTTTCGACGAACGGGCAGGCCAGCGCGGTCGGAACGATCGTGAGCGCGGGGTACGGCTTTGTCTGCGGGGCCTATATGCCCGTTTCGAGCTTTTCCCCCGTGCTGCAGAAGGTCATCGCCTTCCTGCCGGGGACGTATGGGACCGCTCTGCTGCGCTGCCATGCGATGCGGGGCGTGTTTGCGGAGATGCGCCGCATCGGCTTCCCGGCGGAGGCCGTTTCGGGCATCCGTGACAGCGTGGACTGCAATCTCTATTTCTTCGGCCATGCCGTAAGCACCGGCGCGATGTATGCCATCATGCTGGGGAGCATCGCCGCGCTCATCGGCCTTTACGTCCTGCTGAACCGCCCGGGACACGGAGGAAAGCGCCATGGGTAGAGCCTCCACCAGACAGAACAAGACGCCCTATCAGCTGGCCCGCGAGGAGCTGGGCCTTTCCCGCGAGCGGGCGGCGGAGCTGCTGGAGACTATCCCGGCGGAGCGCATCGAGCGCATCGAAAGCGAGCGCTCCCTGCCGCGGCCGGACGAGGTGCTGCGCATGGCGCAGCGGTATAAAAAGCCGTCGCTCTGCAATGCCTACTGCGCCCGCGCCTGCCCCATCGGGCAGGAATATGTGCCGGAGATCAAGCCGAAGGAGCTTCCGGCCATCGTGCTCGAAATGCTGGCGACGCTCAACACACTCGACCGCGAGCGCGGCTGCCTCATCGACATCTCGGCCGATGGCAGCATCGATCCGGACGAGCTGGCGGATTTCCTGCGCATCCAGCGGGAGCTGGAGCAGATCTCCCGGACCGTGGAGGCCCTGCAGCTCTGGGCGGAAAAAATGATGGCCGACGGCCGCATTGACCGTGCGGCCTATACGCGGGAGATCTCCGCAGCGGGAGAAAAATAGCGGGTGTTAATTTGTACATTTGAGCCTTTATTTTCTGCGCCCGGCCTGATAAAATAAGACCATACACAGCGGATCCGTAAAACCCACCCAGATACAGAAAAGGAGAGTAACAATGATTATTTTTATGTTCGGCATCGTGCTTACCATCGTGCTTTTCATTGCCATGGGCTTTGTCCGCGGCGAGGGCATGAGCTGGAGAGTCAACAAAAAGCAGCTGCTGGCGCTGGTTGGTGTGCTCGTCATCGTGTTTTCGTGCTATGTCTCCATTCCGGCAGGCCACACCGGCGTTGTGACGACGTTCGGCAGCGTGGAGAACTACACGCTCGAGGCCGGCATGCACTTCAAGCTCCCGTGGCAGGAGGTCATCAAGATGGACAACCGCGTGCAGAAGAGCACGCAGGATATGTCCTGCTTCTCCTCCGACATTCAGGAGGTCAGCATGACCTACACCGTGAACTATCAGATCAGCAAGCAGGATGCCATGACGATCTATAAGACCATCGGCATCGGCTATTACGATACGGTCATCGCCCCATGCATCACGGAGTCGGTCAAGATCGTCACGGCCCAGTATACGGCCGAGGACCTTGTCTCCAGCCGCAGCCTGATGGCCTCGCAGATCGAGGAGGTCCTGTCCCAAAAGCTGGCTGCCTACAATATCGAGCTGGTCGGCGCTTCCATTGAGAATATGGACTTCACGGACGCCTTTACGGATGCCGTGGAGGCCAAGCAGGTCGCCGAGCAGAACAAGCTTCGCGCCGAGACCGAGGCACAGCAGCGCGTCCTCGAGGCCAATGCCGCTGCGGAGATTAAGCGCATCGAGGCGGAGGCGGATGCCTATGAGCTGACGACCCGTGCCGAAGCCGAGGCCGAAGCGAACCGCAAGATCGCTGAATCCCTGACGGAGGCCCTTATCGCCTATACTTACGCGGAAAACTGGAACGGCGAGCTGCCGACATTTATGACGGGCGACGGCACGACACTGCCGATGTTCGACATGTCGGCCCTGCTGAATGGCACGGCCGATAACGGAACAACTGCCGCACAGCCTGCGGAATAACAGAGCAGAAAAAGTCCTGCCCGGAGTGAAAGCTCCGGGCAGGATCACTTTTTAGGGGAGGGTTTTGTAGGGGAGCGGCATGCCGCTCCCGGAGACGCACCTGCAGTTGGTACAAGGCGGCGATAAAATGGTATGTACCAATTGCGTCTGTAGCGGCGCTCACTGCGCAGCCGTTGGCGGCTTTGCCGCCTTACGGATGCGGCGTGCCCCTTGCGGGTAGTGAGCGCCTTGCAGGCTGGCAATATTCAGGGCATGTATTTTATGGCATGAGACCCCCAAGTTTGTCATTCCGAGGAGCGAAGCGACGTGGGAATCTCCTGCAGGCAGTTGCGCTTTCGCCGATGGCTTTCCCACGATCCGGCCGGGTACTGCGAGATTGCCACGGCTCCTGCGGAGCCTAGCAATGACAAATCTGATAGCCTGCTTCACCCGGAGGGGCGCAAGGGCAAACCTGAGAGTGCCTTCCTCCCGTGTCATTGCGAGGAGGGCGAAGCCCGACGTGGCAATCTCAAGCAGGCACTTACGATTTCGCCGGGGCTTTCTTGTGTTCCGGGCGTGTACTGCGAGATTGCACCCCAAGGGCACTTCCTCGCGCTTCGCGCTCAGGGCGCC
>OLQT01000768.1_pt1 | contig 21843 bp, 19 predicted proteins | sample 1672651 | NCBI WGS metagenome assembly OLQT01 (sample SAMEA3136709, study PRJEB25190) | human gut metagenome | biome: human gut; feature: human-associated habitat; material: faeces | place: Austria | collected 2013 | reverse complement strand
TTAAGTATATTGCGGAGGTGTGCGTGATGGAGGAGATCCGTCTGGGGGACCGGGTCAGGATGCGGAAAACGCATCCCTGCGGAAGCGACGAATGGACGGTTATCCGCATCGGCGCAGATATCAAAATCAAATGCCTGGGCTGTGGGCGCATCGTGATGATGGAGCGCGCGGATTTTGTCAAGCGCCGTAAAAAGGTGCTTGAGCAGGGACCCGTGCCGGAAGCGGACACGCTTCGCGCCATGGCGGAGCATTCCTAAGGAGGTCTTTTACCCATGGAGGTCAAGGAAGAACAGATGACGCAGGTGGAGGGCGCTGCTACCGGCAAGCCCGGCAAAGAAAAAAAGCCGCTCAACGTCAAAAAGGAAATCCTGAGCTGGATTCTGACCATTGCGGTGGCGGTGGCGGCCGCGCTGCTGATTCGCACATTCCTGTTTGAACCCATCCGCGTAGACGGGGAAAGCATGTGCGACACCCTGCAGGACGGCGAAATCATGCTGGTAACCAAGCCGGAATACCTCTTTGGCGACCCGCAGCGCGGAGATGTGGTCATCTGCAAGTATCCCGGCCGCACGGAGAACTTCGTCAAGCGCGTGATGGGCATTCCAGGAGACGTGATCGAGATTCGCTCCAATGTGGTCTACCGCAACGGGGAAGCGCTGGACGAACCCTACCTGACCCCGGAGCGCAACGATAACGGCTCCAGCATGGCACCCTTTACGCTGGGCGAGGATGAATACTTCGTCATGGGCGATAACCGCGACAACAGCCATGACAGCCGGAATTACTATACTAATAGCTATCCTCCTACCCCTGCCGCCCTTACCCGCGACATGATTATCGGGCATGTGCGGTGTGTGGTTTTCCCCTTCAGCGATATCCGGACCATTGAGTAAGCGAAAAACGACGATGCCGTGCCGGATGGAGGGGAGAGGCCGGAACCAGAACGGCCCCCGATATGCCGCAAGATCATGCTGCTGACAAACCTTTTTTCAGGGGCGCGAGGGGTGTACGGTACTTCTATTGTCACAGGGGACGCTGACCGCGTCCCCTGTTGCTGTTCCTGCCATTGACAGGGCCGGGAAGATTCGCTGCGGCGGCGGATTCCGTTTTCAACCATCGTGATGATGGACATCCCACATGCACGCGGTGCACACGGACAGACGGCTCAGGGGGGACGAAGCGCTGAGCGGGCAGCCGGCCGCGATATGACATGTCAAAACCATGACAGTCAATGCCATGCGTGCGGGCATGATTCCAGCGTAGAAAAGCATGGGGCGGAGCTGTGAAAACGACGAGCCCGATAGACTTGGAGGAATGAAAGTGAAATTTGATGTAAACGACCTGAAATGGACAAGGCAGCCGGAAAGCTGCGCGATTTCGCAGAATCGAATTGAGATTGTGACCAAACCACATACGGATCTCTGGCAGAGAACCTATTACCATTTCCGCAACGATAACGCGCCGTTGCTGCAAATGCGCACGAATGAACCATTTTTTTCGTTTGTGGTAAAGACGGATTTCACGGGGAGCCACCATCGCTTTGATCAGTGTGGTGTCGTTTTGTATTTGGACAGCGAAAACTGGCTCAAGGGTTCCGTCGAATATGAAAACGAGGAGTTTCAGCATCTTGGAAGCGTAGTCACCAACCATGGCTATTCTGACTGGGCAACGACGGAAATCCCTTCAAGGGTGAAAACCATGTGGTATCGTCTAAGCCGCCGGGAGAATGACTTCTGCATCGAATGCTCGGAGGACGGCGCGGGATTCCATCAGATGCGGGTGTGCCATCTGCATGAGGCGGCCGGAGAGATTCAGTTCGGCATTTATGCTTGCAGCCCTGAGAATTCCTCTTTTCGCGCCATCTTTACCAATATGGAATTAACCGAATGCAAGTGGCCGGCGCATGACGGACAGGCGCCGGACGAGGAGCTGTAATTGCAGAAAGAAAGGTTGAACAAACCGCTGAATAAGAGCGTTATAAAGCAAGGGCCAAAAGCAGCATGGCTTGATAGAGCGCCTTGTGTTGACCTATATTGCAAAACTGCTATTTGACAGTTTCGATACGATACTTGCAAAGCATAACGCAATCCACCTGTATTTCCATAAGGGGCTTTGTTGCATACACAAATTTCGTGCTCAGAAAGTGCAAAAAGAAAGGGCGGCGACATTGTGTCAATGTTGCTGCCCTTTGGTGCGGAATGACCGCGAAAACAATACAATTCGGGGCTTTCGTTTTTTAGTCGAGCTTTCGTTTGGAATTTGGTGCAGTTGGGTGCAAAGTGGGTGCAAAACTCGAAGAATTTGGTGCACCCACAGCTTTCGTTTTGCTGTTATCAGCGAAAGAACGATGGCCCGGGGCCGAAAGAAGAAATTTTCGGATTACATCCGTACGGAGGTTGCGAGGATTTACAGATTACTCCACAATGTAGGTACCCTGCGCAGGGTGCCTATTTTTCATTTTGGGTGCATTTTCATAGGGCTGACTTTCCTATGCCCATAACGGGTTTCATGGTAGTACGGCTACAATGACAAGAGCGCCGGAAGGTGGCATAATATATGTGCAGAGTAATTGATCTGGTGAAAACCGGAAAGAACATCGAGCGGCTTCTGGCTGAACGCGGACTGACAGCAAAGGACGTTCAGCAACGCTTGGGCTTTGCAGAGCGGCGCCCGGTATATTTCTGGATTGCAGGCAAGAACCTTCCCTCAATCGATAACCTGTTCATTCTTACAGAAATGCTGCAAGTTCCGATTGATGAGATTCTCATCGCCAAGGATGAATACATACAGCAGAGAGGTGAAAATTCACATGAGTGAAATTGTTCATCAGCCCGGGAAATTGGATTTTCTGATCGTAACAAAAGATGTAAGCGTGACTGAATTCCGCAGAAAGCCATCCGCAGTGTGGGCCTATTTGAAAACGCCCGGGCATGTCATTTTCTTCACTCGCCGCGGCAAGCGAAACTGCGCGATCATGTCCATCGAGACCCATGCTTGCCTGAGCGGTGATTACGAAAAGACCATGCGTGAAATTGAAGAAGCTGCGGCTGCATGGCGCGAGGAGCAGAAGGCTCTGAGGAGGGCCAGAAGGGAGGCCAAGAGTGGTACCGGAAAAGATTGCTCAAATGCTGACGGCGCTAAAGACGCCTGACTTTTTCATCAGGGACAATAGAACCGCAACTGAAAGCATCCATGATATCCTCCGTGATTATCTTGCACGCGCTACCGATACCATGACCGTTGAGGTCGATGCAGAACTGCTTATGGTGAAAATGTATGAACTACTATATTGCTGATCTTCATCTGGGTCATGCCAATGCAATCCGCTTTGACAATCGACCATTTGCTGATGTTGATGAAATGAATGAATCACTTATCCGCAGCTGGAACAGCATGGTTACCAAGCAGGATACGGTCTATGTACTGGGCGATTTCATTTAGGCAAAGGAGTCACAGTGGCCAGCCTTTCTTGAAAGGCTCAACGGCGGAAAAGTTCTGATTCGCGGCAATCATGATCCCAGAGAATTCAGTCAGACCACCAAACGGTATTTTCAGGATATCGCACCTATAAAGGAAATCACCGACAGCGGCAAGCATGTAATTATGTGCCATTACCTCATCCCTTTTCATAGGGCTGATTATGATGAAAACTGCTATATGCTTCATGGGCATGTTCATAATACCCGTGAAAATACTTTCCTTCTTCGATGGCGCGAAGAGATTCGCAATGCCTGCACGGAAAGACATCATGTCCGCGGGCAGTTCATCAACGTCGGCTGTATGATGCCTTGGATGGACTATCAGCCAAGAACATTGGCAGAAATCATCGAACGGGAGGAGGCTGCTTCTCATGCATTGAGGCTCTGGAACAAACAGGGCCGGATTTCTAATCTTCTTCATCCTATCTCTCATCTGCCTGATAGATATATGGCAGCGAGTTTCTTCCCGGCTGATGTGTCCCAAATATGTGCTGAAATATGGCATGAGCATCCTTCCAAGATTGGAGTTGTCAGCCAGTCATCTTTAAAATCACTCCGCCCACGTCTCGACCGCATACATGCCGTCATCCATTACCAGCAATCCCTGGTAAAATTCAAATCTCGCCAGAAAAGCGCCTTCGGGCGAATGAAGCGTGTACACCTCCGTATTTCCCGTCACACACAGGGCGTTGCGCTTGCCTGTCACCACAAGCCCGGACAACCACTCTATCTTTTCCCCAGTTTCCTCTTCGTCAATCTCAATGTCGATGTATCCAGCCTCGCAATCCAAACGGCTTGCGGTGAGCGTCGCGCCCTCAAACACGCCTTCATCAACCCCCAGAAACTCGGCCAGCGGAGTACGGCGGATGTTCAAGGGCTTGATCGGGCAATCAAACTCTGCTTCCAAATCGTAACCCATGACCTCTGTAAAGCAAGCTATGTAAAGCGCATAGGCGTTAGGCTCCAGATTCTCCACCACCCGGTTGCCTGTGATTGCCAACGGGATGATCTCCACAATGCCATCCGAGCCATAGCGCACGGCGCTGTATGTATCCAGGCCGTAGTCGCGTATCCCAAAGGCTTGATCCTCCATCTGTGGCTCGGCCGCAGCGGCAATCAGGCTTTCCAGTTCAAGAACGCGGTTCACATCAAGCCGCCTGACAAGAGTCACGTTCTGGCACTCCGCCAGAAATGCCAGCCGTTCTTCATCGGTATCCGGCAGCGGGTCGTCGCTTTGATATTGCCACACGCACCCCTCCTCATCTAGCAAGACAGCTTCAGAACAAACGCCTGATCTGTCTTGCTGGTAGCAGCGCATGAGCAAAATGCGCGCGTCCTCCGCCTCACAGTTCGCTGGCGCAGCGAATATCAGTATCAGGGCTGCTATCAGTATTAGCGCCGTCCATGTCCGCTTTTTCTTCATGGATGATTCCTCCTGTAAAATGCTGTCATCGGTCGGGATTCCGGCTCTCGCCGGCCTCCTGCTCATTCAGGGGCACAATCATATTTTCTATCGCCACGCACAGCTTCGGATGGTGAATGACAAAGTGAATGGTGGGTTTTCTACACTTGGATATGCTTACCCACTTTCCTTCACTGATGAATATCTGAATATTCCGGAATGCGCCACGACCATTTTCCCGGGCGGTATAGCCGGGGTGCGACTGCGCGAAGGCGCGTGTGAGGCGCAGGTGTTCCCAATAGTCTGCTTCGTCGTAGTGAACCGGCATCCCGGCAAACACCTCAGACATCGCGACCGACACGCTCTCCTGCCCAAACTCTTTCTGCGTCAGGACGGGGAATTCTTCCTCGTAGCTTCCGTTGTCGAGCATTGCCGCCACAAAACCTTTCATCTGCGCGCAGGCCTCCAGCATACGCCGCCCATCGCTGTCAGGAACGCCGTTTTTCTCCAGCAATCGCGATAGACATTCCTCCGAAAGCGTGTGGGTCGGAAGGGTGGTCAGGAGACTTCGGCGCTTCCCCGGCTTAAGCGCCTCCGCAGCAAGGAATGAGCCATAGACGTTTTCCGCCGTCCCGCAGTAGATATCCATCAGTGGCTGCGCCTTTTTCAGAATGGCTTCGGCGCGCCGTCTGTAATATGCCAGATCGCTGCCGGATTTGGAAAACAGGTAGCGGCCATGAGCAAAATTCCCGGAGATGCATTCGCCCTCAACCGCCACCGCGCCGGAACAGAACAGCAGATGCCCGTAAACGGCGTTCTGTCTGCCGGGGAGATACCACGGCATAATCTGTCCCGTCATGTACAGCGGAATCCAGCTTTCCAGCCCCAGCATCATTTCGCCAAAGGGGCGGTTGAGGTCATGCACCATATCCAGGCGCAGTCCCTTTTTGAGGATTGCCGCCAGTCCGAGCATCCATTTTTTGGAGAATTCCATATCCTGCGCCAGTTCCTCAATTGGCATATCGCTGCAGATAAATACCGGCTCACGCGACCGGGAAAGCGCCGTGGCCTTGAGAAAATCCAGCGTGGCCTGACGGAAGTTCTCCAGCCCATAGCATGTCCTGGTCGTAGGAAGCTGGAAGGGAACGGTAGGCACCTTCAATTCGTCAAAGCGGATAGCGCGAATATAGTCGTTCAGGTCAAAATTGTCCAGCTTTTCCAAAAAGGAAATAATCGGGTTTTTCTGGCTGGCCGCACCGCTCAGCAGCCACTTTGCCACCTCGCAGGCGCAAGCGCCGTCTTCGCTGAGCGCACCTTGCTGCACACCCATCAGATGCGCAAGCGCAGCGCGTTCAGACGGCTCTGCGCACCGGCGGGCCGCAAAATTACCCACACCTTGCGCAAACGCGGCGGAATTCGCGGGCGTGCGCTGTCCCGTGCGGATACGGGACAGATAGGAGGGGTCGAAATTCAGCGCCCGCGCCATATCGCTGGAACGCAGGTTAAGCACATTGATGAGCAGATCGAAATTCACTGCGAGCCGGTTTCCCTCTTTTTCGTCATATCTCAGTGATTTTTGCAGGGCCGAAAGCAGCTCCGGCTGTGTAAATCCGTCCATTCCTTTACGCTGCGCAAGGCGAGCCAACCCCTTGGAGAGATTGAGAAGCGGTTCGCCATCCGGCGCGGGCGTACGCTCCCCGCTTCGGTAGCGGCTGATAACCGCCGTGGACAAGCCGCTGGCGTCGGCCAGATCCTTTGCGGTAATGCCTATTTGATGGATATAACCGTTAAGAGCCTCTTCGAATCGCATGACCTCTTTTATCTCCTTTTCTCATGGCCGGACGCCGTTTTTCCTGCCCTGATTATACCATGAAAAGGAGGCCCTTTCAAATCCGTTCCTTTCGATGGCAAAGCCTGCGTTTCCTGCGCAGCGGTCCAGCGCTTCATCATTCCGTTCTTTTTTTGATGCCTTCCCTCGTCCTGTCGATGGCATCCTGCGCATTTTTCAAGTCCTCTAACTTTTCAAGTTCCTCCGTGCTTAGTGCTTCCACCGTATACATGCCGTCTGGCCGCGCCAGCAGACTGTCGCTGAACACAAATTCTGCCTCCGCCCCCTCCGGCGTGACCAGCAGGTACGTTGTTTCGCCGCCTTCAGGTTTCAGGGCGCTGCGCTTGCCTGTAACCGCGAGGCTTTGAAGCCATGCCAGCTTTTCCTCCGCCTCCGTGCCCTCGAGCGTCCGTTCCGTGCCGTTTTCCCGCACCGCCACCGTCGCGTCTTCAAAAATATTCTTTTCAACGCCGCAGAAATCCGTCAGAGACATGCGCTCAAACGGCGTGGGCTGATACAGAAATTCATATTCGTCGCTGTCCAGATCATTGCCCAGCACTTCCGTAAACAGGGCCAGATAAACCGCGCGGGCGTTGATATCTGTATTTTCATAGGTCCAGTCTCCCCACTTCGCCAGGCAGATGATTTCCGCCTCTCCACCGTCTCCGTAACGGATGGCGCTGTATGTGTCAAGACCGTAATCCAATATATGTCCCGGACCACGTTTCACTTCTTCAGGCTGTATGGCAGCGATCAGGCTCCGGATTTCCTCCACCCTGCGTTTGTCCAACTGCCCCACGTGCTCCACGTCTTCAGTTTTACCCAGCAGTTCCAGCCGTTCGGCGTCTTCTCTGGGCAGCCCCATTTCGTTTTCGTAGTGCCAAATTCCGCCCTCTTCATCCAGGAACGCCGCATCTGCGTAAACGCCCCATCCCACCTGCTGATAGCAGGCCATCAGGATGATCTGCGGCCGCTCTCCTCCCTCGGCCAGCGCCGGCGCCGCCAGCGGCAGGCACGCTGCCAGCAAAAACAGCATAATCCTTTTCAGCATATTCTATTTTCCTCCTGTTATGGTATGTCAGCATCATCCAGAAGCCATCCGGGAGCGCGCCCCATAGTCAAGGCGATAGAGGGAAAATGCAAGGATAATCCATTCCTTTATGGGCTTATATTCCTGCGCACGTCTCCACTGCGCTTTTCCGCTCATATATAAGCCGGCAGCCCATTCCCTCATATATGCCAGCCAATGCGCGCGATCATTTATCCGGTTTTCTGCGGCCCTTTCCAAGTCCGGAAAGTCCTTCAACAATATAAACCAGCCCCATCACCGCCGGCGCCACGCCCAGCGTAAACAGCCCGGCGCCCATCACCAGTGACGGTATGTGGGGCGACGGATACCCTATCTCCGAAGCCAGCAGATATCCGCCCCCGCCCAGGCAGGCCGCCCCAAGGATCAGCCAAAGCAGGGCAAAGAGCAGGAAAAATGCCGGATGCATGTTGATATAACAGTTTACCATCCACGCCGTATGAGGGCTGTATCCCCCTTCCGGAGGGCCCCCTGTATTCAGCGCGGCCACGATTTCAGCGGCAGTCCGGGCATACGGTTTCATGAACGCCCCTATCAGCATCCACATAGCCGCGCCGCAGACTGCCATGCCCAGAGCCGCCGGGGCGCGCGTCTCTCCGCGCAGCAGCCACCATATCCCCATCCCTACGCATACAATCGTCAAAAGTGCCAGCAGCCACCGGAAAAGCCGCATCACGACAAAGCATATTCTCGTCTGGCGCAGGGCATATTCCTGATTTTCGCGCCATGTATCTTCCATTCTATCCACTCCCCCTTTCTTATCGCTTCCTGACTGCCCAGGCGCTCCTGGCGTATACGACGCCCGCCGCCCCTAACGGCGCCCCGATGAGCGCAAAAAGGACGCTCAGAGGGACAAACAGCCAGAAAAACTCCCTGAAATCCACATCTATCAGAACAAAAGCGATGCCCAAAACCCCCATTCCGGCGAATGCGACCGCGCAAAAGAGCAGAAAGCCTGCGATAACCGCCAGTTTTCCACAGATCGCGCCCAGCATAGGCTCGCGCAGCTTCTGTGTGTCCGGCGTATACTCCGGCGGAAAACTTCCGCTTTCTCCACGACGCACCGCAGCCACCGCCGCTTCCACTTCCGCATACGCGCTGACATAGCTCCCGTTGAATTTAGGCTTACAGAGTTTGATTTCTTTGTATATCAGTACAACGCCAAACAGCACAACGATGAGATTCCTCTCAATCAGCCCCACGGCCAACATGATGGCCGCCACCAGTGCGGCGATAATGCCCAGTATCCGATAGCCCCACCGAAACATAGCCGCCGACACCCTGAAGTGATTCAGGATGACCTCCTCGCGCTCCAGCCACGCATTGCGCAGGCTTTCCATCTGCTCCCGTTCCCTGTCGGCTGATAAATCCCAGGCCATATTTGCCCTCCTTCCCTGAAAGCTCGTATGCGCCCTCAGCCTGCGTAGCGTATTCCCTCAAACAACGCCTGCTCGCCAACGCCGCCGATAATATAGCCCCAGCCCGCGGTTTCATCGGGCGCTATGGTCAAATAACCCCTGCGGCCGTCCTGCACGGTGAACCATGCCCGGGAAACGCCGTCTGTGGCGGTGATCAGTATCTTTATTTCCGCCGCCAGTTCCCCCCGGGATTCCTTCCCGGTCAAATCCACATAGGTAACCGGCACTGCCGTTTTCGCCGTCAAACCCTGCTGCGCCCAAGTTTCCTCGCTTTGCAGGTCGTATTCAAAGTGCCACAGCCCGTCTCCGACCGTGACCAGCTTCCCGTCCTCTACCGTCAGGCGGCGAATGCCCATGTGGGTTCCCAGCGCGTCCACATATCCGGCCATGGTCATTCCTTCCGCGTCCATGCCCGTAATCCGGCCCTGCGCGTATTCCGCGCCTTCAAACGGCAGCGGCTTGAGCTCTCCCGCCTCATACGTCAGGCACCATGTTACGTCGTCGTCAGACATGGGATCGCCGCTCACGCAGATCTCCTTGACACCGTTCCTGTCCAGGTCGGCAATCCACACCTGCGCCTGCGAGCAGTCCATGCTCCATTCCGCCTGCGTCCCATCTTCTTCAGCCACAGTCATCTTCACGCCCGCGCCGTCCTCTGTCTGCGTCCACTGGATCGCTTCCGTGCCGCGGTTCCTATCAAGGTTCATATCCAATATCTCGTCCGCCGGCAGCTCCAGCGCGGAGAATCCGTTCTCCGTCGGGCTTTCTGCCGCCGCCATAGCACCAACCAGCATGCATACCGCGCAGCACAGCGCCAGCCATCCTTTCATGATCTTTATGCCTCCGATTTTCTCCATCTTTTACAGGCAGGAGGGCAGCGATTGCCGCCCTCCCCGCTTCTTATTCCGCCGTCTGCCGAACCGGCATCGCCTCCAGGCAGCCCGACAGCGCCGTTGTGAACCGTTCGATCAGTGCGCTCAACTGTTCCTCCGAAAGGGATTCCAGCGCCACATCCGTGCCGCCGAGCTGCAGAGGCTCGGCCTCATGCAGTTCAAAGCTCAGCCCCGTCAGCTCAGGCATATCCTCCGTTCCAATCATAAGCCTGCCCCTGCCCTGCAGTCCGTCCGGGCCGGGCTCCACGCCCGCTTCCAGCGTAAAGGCGTAGGTATCCGCGCTCTGCGCCGCGTCCGGACACAGCGTGCCTTCCAGTGTAAACGCCTCTCCGCCGTCGGGGGTCATAAACGCATTCATCTCATGTTCGTATTCCATTACGATTTCCGGATTGCCGACGCCTATGTAGACCTCGCCTCCATAGCCCGGCAGGCCTTCCTCCGTGGTGGTGGGTCTCTTGAGCGCACTTATCTGCAGCAGCCCCGTGTCCGTCTCGCCCTCGCTGACGGTCAGCTCTACAGTCCAGCCCGTCAGCGCAGTGTCCGGAATGCTTAAGATGCCCACAATCAGCCGCATGCCGTCGCCCAGGCTTCCGTCCACGAGCGTCTGCGAATAGCCAAGGTCGAAGAAATACGGGGTGTTTTCCTCTGCATAGGGCTCAAAGCTCAGATACCATTCATCGGTCGCGCCGTCCTCCTGCGTATTGGTAACAATGACGTACCACGGCTCGGCAGCCGCATCATAATTCGTCCCGGCGCCCAGTACGAAATGGCCTTCGGACTGCGCAAGCGACCCGGCTGCGCCACGCATCATTTCCACAATCGCGGCAGATCCCAGCCCCTGAGAGGCGAGCATCACGTCCAGCACCGGAGCCAGTTGCCCGTCGCCTTCCAGTTGGTCGGCCAGCCGTGTGAGCAGTTCTGCCGCCTGCGCATGCGTACAGGTAATGTAGATTTCGTAGGCAACGGCGGGAAAGCCGTATTCCTCGGGCACATCGTAGAATTCCTTCACGGCCAGTTCCTGCATAAATTCGTCAACGATCGCGACATACGGCTCCATCAGCGGTTCCAATGCGCTGATAGCGGCCGCCGTCTGCGCCGTCTGCATTTCCAGCGTGCCGAGCAATCCGGCCGTCATTTCCTCCAGATTCATTCCCAGCAGCGTCTCCCAGTTCATCGTATAGCGTTCATCCGGCAGAAGATCGCTCGCTATAGCCAAACCCTGCGCGTCCGCATCCAGCGCGATGTCAAAGCCCACGTTTTCCTGGCTTTCCCGCAGGCCCAGTTCCAGACGCGCACCCTGCTGCTGAAGGCCCGCGCCCAGCCGCAGGACGAGATCCGGCATCTCCGCTTCAAGGGGGATACCCTCGCCGCGTACCTCCGCCACAATCATTGTACCGTGTTCCTGCCCAAACGCCTGAGCCAGCAGCCCGGACGCAATATCGCCCGGCTCGTAAACATGGGAGACCAACTGCCCGCCACCATTATCCCCTGTGGATTCCACGGCTTCCTGCTCTGCCAGAGCGCCGGGAAAGCAAAACACCGTTGCCAGCAGCAAGGCCAGCAGCATCGTCCATTTTTTCATCATTTTTCTCCTGCATGATCCGTCTACTTATTGGTAATTGTTAAAAAACGTCCCAGCGCAGCAGTATGCACTGCGCTCCCCCCGTCGGCCAGCCCCAGAACCGCCACTGCGTCGCGCCGCTGTGCTGATTCGTCACCCGCGTCATCGCTGCGTTGATGCCGTCTATGGGCAGTTCCTCACCATAGCCAAGGAGCAGTACCCATATATCCCGCTCGCCGTCATATACGCGCTTATTGTAGCAGTACTGCGCCATCGCGTCCAGGTCGTCGAATGTCGCGCCAAATCCGGGAATTCCCGCGTGAAAGAAGTAACTGCCGCCCGAACCGTCCGCGATATCCGCGGTTTCCCAGACGGGATCCCAGGAAAGAGCACCCGCGCAACGGTCGCGGCCTGCGTTAAACAGCGTGTAAACGCCGGTTTCCGGCGCGACCAGGTCGCCTGCAACATCCGCTGTGGAGACGTCCACAACATACCATTGCCCGCCTAGTTCCACCGTGTTCCACGCATGCAGAACCCCGGCGTTGTATCCATTTTGGAATCCCACCTCAAATCCCGCCATGCCCGCCAGCAGGTAGAAAGCGTCGGAATAGCCCTGGCAGTTGGCCCAGCCATGGGTCAGCGCGAAGGCGGCGCTGACGCCGGGGGCGTCCTCGCCCGGCTCCTTTTCAAGCATCTCATTGAACGTCAACTGGGCGCACAATTCGTCAAAGATCGCCCGCTCCAGTTCAAGCGAGGAGGAGTACCGCGCCTGTAAGCGCTCTACAATGGCTTCCGCCTCATCCAGTGCCGACCGTTCCTGATGCGAAAGCGCGCTTTCGTCGCCGGTTCTCCATGCGTCCAGCATCCTTACGCCCGCCCGGTATACCGGCGTGATTACAACCTTCACGCTGTTCCTGTCATAGTCGATGGAGGCGTACAGGCGGCTCATCAGCGGCGCCATCTGCAAAAACTCCTGACGCAGATCATCTTCCGGCATGGTCAGCGCCTCTTGAACCGACAGCGTAAAGCGAATCTCCCCCGCCCTCTCCTGCGTGCAGTCGCGCAGGTAATCTGCCGCTTCCATCCATGTGTCAAAAGACGGCGCGCCCTCGCCCATGGCCGGCATGGCCGCAGCCAGCAGGCAGACCGTAAGTATCCAGAAAACAAGCCTGCGCCTGAACATCGGAATCCCTCCTTGTGCCGCGCGCCTTCCGCCGGGTCGGTGAGAGGCGCGCGTTCAGCCGTATCGTTATCCGTTCACGGTAAAGCTGCTCAGAATCGTGGCCGCGTCCGCGTCCGAAACGTTCGTCAGCGTAATCGTATAGAACACGTTGTTGACGATGTAATAGTACTGCATCGTGGGATAAACCGCGTCATAGGTGCCCGTATAATACGTTCTTCCGGAAAACTCCACCGGGCCCGCCATATCGTAATTGGTTATGCCCATGCTGGCATAGGCGGCGGCGTAGTCCGCCTCCAGCGTCGGGAGCGTATCCATGGTAATGCCCTGCGCGCTCTCCTGCGCCACGTTCATGTTGGCATTAAGATCCGCCGAGTAATACAGCAGAATGCCCATCGACTGGGTATACTGCAACTGCTGGCTGAGCCCGGCAGCGTCCACAGCCGCCTGACCGTTGGTCTGTATCAGCTGCTGAAGCGTGGCTTCGTTCAATTCCATCCAGCCCTGCGGAACCTGCAGGGTAAAGCCGTTTCCAGTTACGGTCTGCCCGCCCACAGCGGGGGGCATGGTCGAGGGCAGAGCCGCGCCGCCCTGACGCGCCATAAACAGTGTTATGCCGTCTACATCGACGCTGATCGTGCCGTCCGCCTGCATGACAAACGTCCAGGTGTATCCATCCTGCTCCGTCACGGTGGCGGCGGAGCCGTTCTGCACCCAGGTGCAGGCGAGCGATTCCTCGCCGTCCCAGATTGTGCCGCTTCCGCCGGCGTTGAAGGTCGCGGTCATCTGCACACCCATGGCCGCTGGGTCAATGGTCTGGCCGTTTGCGGAAGCCTGCGTCAGCACCCACTGGCCCTCAAAACTGCCCGTGGCGGGAGCCGTGCCGCCCGTGGAGGGCAGCAGGCCGTCCGGCAGCAGCCCTCCGCCGGGCGCGTTCGTCGCCTGCGGCGCGGCTGCGGTCTGCGTAAAGTACATGGCCACGCCGTCCACCATGGCCAGCAGCGTGCCGTCCGACTGGAGCGTGAACGTCGAAACCTCTCCGGTGAGCTGGCTGGTGATCGTGACCGTGTTGCCGGCCTGCGTCCACGTCCCGTTCTCTTCCATAGGAGCACCGTTGATGGTTTGTCTGGCAAAAGCCGTACCGTCGGGGTTAAGGACAATCGTCATGCTGAGGCCATAGGCTTCCGGCGACATGACCACGCCGCTTGCGACTGTCTTCGTCATCGTCCATTCACCCGCCAAGCTCGCCGTCTGGGCGAATGCCGGCGCGGCGAGCAATAGCGCCGCCAACAGTACCGCCAATAATTTCTTCATGATATCCTCTCCTTTTTTCTCAATCTGATTTCAGAGCGCGCCCGCGCCCGAAATGCTTTTGTCATTCTCCCGCTCAGGCAAGCCCACGGATGCCGAGCGTCTGCGCAAGGTCGCAGTCGATCACATATACGCCGTCTCCGGAGAGATACTCCCGCCATTCGTCCGCCGTCAGGAAGCGGGCAAAGGTCATCGTTTCCTCCTCGGTCGCGTTATAGGGCAGCATGGTCGTCTCCAGCAGGTAGTACGTGCCGCTGTTTTCCCAGGTTTCCAGCGCCACCTGCGCGTGTCCCGGGGTGATGATGATCATGGCGTGCATCTGCGCCGACTGCAGGGCGGACGCCATCAGAAGCGCGGTTTCAATGCAGATGCCCGACCGGCTCTGGATCACCGCATCGGGGGTCAGCACGCGCTGTGAGCCGCCAAAGGAATACGGTCCCATGTTATAGCGCACGCCAATATCGCTGATCGCACCTTGTATGGCCATGGCCTGCAGTACGGTGGTAGATGGCTCGTCGGTACCGTCCGGATAGGCGAGCTGATAGCCGGGCAGGGAACTGTAACCCGCGCCAGCGTTGGTTTCCAGCCAGTAGATGGCCTCGCGCCGCAGCGCCAAAACCTCCTCCGCGTCGGGCCGGAGCCACGCCAGCAGGTTGTACGGTTCGATCACGCCGAACTCGCTGTTCAGCATCGTAAAATCGTATATGCTGTGCAACGTGATCGTTTTGCTCTCCGCGACCAGCAGTTCGCCGGTATCCATTTGGGTCACGCGCAGCGTGATCTGCGTCTCGCGTCCGCTTCCCAGGCTGGTCAGGCCGCTCATGGCCGGGGGCTTGATCATCAGATAGGTGATCTCCGGCCCCACGTTCACCGTCCGCTGGTATTTTTGCGAAAAGCCCTCGATCTCCACCTCGACCAGCAGCCGGGTTTTCCCCGCATCCGTGCTCAGCGCCAGGTTCACCGCCGAATCCATGGAGGGATACAGGTTAGGATAGATTTCTTCGGCCATCGAGTAATCCACCCATATCTGCTGCTCGCCGGTATCATCCTCCAGCGTCAGCATGTTGGCCAGGTTGACAAACTGCTGCTCTATGACGGCGTACATCAGTATTTCATAGCGCAGCATCAGGTAAGGCTGGCGCATAAGAAGCTGCGTTGCGGAAAAATCCATCAGCGCGTCGTCCAGCAGCGCCGCCTTGTAATCAGCATACAGCTTTTCCTGGAAGGCGTCGATCTGACGGATATACAAGGGCCATGTCTGCGTCATGGCCGGCGGGCATGCCAGAGCCTGATAATTCTCCTTGACATCGCCCATGGCGATATACATGGCGTTGAGGGAATCGGCTTCCGAGGCGTACATTCCCTGCGCGGCCTTTTGCTGATACGCCCCGAGCGGGTCGCTGGAATCGTAGTACCCGATATAAAAGGCCAGCAGGCTTTCCGCGATGCGGCAGGCCTCCAGCGCGTTCTCATACTGAAAGGCGCCTTCTCCGCCAGAAACCATTCCCTTCATGCCCTCCAGTGCGCTCCGGCAGGCGGAAACCTTTTCCAGCTTCTCCCTGCACAGCGCCGCGTACGCCTGCATTTCGGCGGCGTAAGCCGTATCGGCATTGTTCACGGACGCCTGATAACTCCGGGCAAACGCTGCCGTGGCCTGCGCGATCTCCATGCAGTCCTGATAAAGCGCCGCCATCCATTCGGAAAGTGCTCCGCCCTCCGGTACTTTTTCCTGAGCGCCCTCCGCAACGGGCGAAAACGTTTGTGAGGCCAGCACCAGCCCGGACAGCACCGCGTCGGCCTCCGCCGGGATATATGCCGCGCCGTAAAGTATGCTGTAGCCCTCCCGCTGTTCCCACAGATAAGCGCCCTCTATGATCTGGCCGCTTTGCGCGTCGGTATAGGCATACATCATGGCGTCCATGGGGATGCCCCGCATATCCATAGGCTGGCTCTGCGTGCCGGGATCGTACACCATGCTCCCGCCCATGGCGGCGCGCAGCGCTTCGCCCGTCTGGGCAAAGAAGTCCTCTTTGTTCACATCGCCCTCCTCCGCCCATGTCAGGCGGAAATTAGAGGCGGTTTCCCCGGGATAGACCCATATATAGCCATCCCTTTCCGTAACGCTGTAGCCAGCGTCCACCTGAAAAGAGAGCCTCAGCGCTTCGCTTGTATAGGTGGTATACGCCTGTTCCGCCGCCGCCGGAAATGCGGACAGCAGCATAACCGCCGCAAAAAGAGCAGCCATTCTCCTGCAGTGCTTGCGTTTCATCCACGCACGCTCCTCTCTAAAACATAAGCTTACTTATATTATATTTCAGCGATGCATGGCAGTAAATATTGTTGACGTATTTGTCAATGACAAGTACAAGCAGCGTACTTTGAGCCCGCAAACAAATATGTATGATACAAAAAATACATGTCGCGCAGGGATGCTGAAAAACGGAAAAGAAAAAGGTGTTGTTTGTCACGCTCTGCATAATGGTTGCGGAGATAGTTTTGCCGGTACACGGCACACTCTCCGTAAGCGTCAAATAAACCGCCGTGAGATGTAGCAAGGCATTTCGAGGTAAGGTAGGAAATCTTAGGAAATCTCAGGAGCACCGAAAAAGGCTTCTCAGCGTTTGTCACGAGGCAATTCCTTTCTGGCATGACCATCTATGCCGCCATATACAAGAAATGAGGCCGGATTGCTCCGGCCCCAATGTGCGTTTCTACATTATATATGTTCGTCAGACGACCTGCGAATACTTCCCGGACACCCACCCCACCTGAGCATTGACCACGATGGCGTGCCAGCCGTTCTCCGCAGTGGCGATCCATTCGAAGGTCGCACCATCCTTCACGGAGGTGATGCGGCTGTACTTGGTGTCATTGCCCACGCGGATGTTGACAGAGCCGCTGGCGCAGACGATGCGCACCTGCTTCGTGGCAGGAGTCTGCACCTCCGGTTTCTCAGTTTCGGGCTGTTCTTTGCCGTCATCATCGTCAGCCACAGCGTCCATCAGCGCCGTATGGGTCTCGCTGCCGTAGATGCCGTCCTGCTTGATTCCAACCTTCTTCTGGAACTTCTTGAGGGCGGTTTCAGTCTCGGAGCCGAACTCGCCGTCCGCCCCATACTTGGGCAGGCTGTATTCCAGCTGCAGCAGGAACTCCTGCAGCGCCTTCACGTCCGTGCCCTTGGAGCCCTTCTTCACAGTTCGGGTGCCGAGGGTATATTCCGTCTGGGCAGAGTCAGGCTTTACATAGCTGCCGCCGGTAAAGACGGCATCGCCGTAGTCCACGAAGGGCAGCTGGAACCAGTGCGTCCACTTGCGGGAAGCCACCTTCGTTTTGACACAGCCGTAGTTGAACCCGCGCTCCTCGACAGCATAACCGCCGCCGACATACACGCCCACATGCCCATCAGAGCGCAGCGCCACACCGGGAATCTCAGGCAAGGTATCAATGGTTCCCCAAGCGCAGCCCTTGTTCTTGGCGTAGGTGAACATGCCGTTGGCAGACTTGTCGGGACAGCCATTGCCGCCATACTTGCTGGAGAAAGTCTTGTCGGTGCCAATTGCTTCAACAACGCCCACGCCGCCGCTCGTCCAGTTGTAGCCCTTGATGAGGCCAACGCAGTCAGCGCAGACCTTCTTATTGGCAATATCCTGCTTATAGCGGGCAGTGCGGGAGTCCTTGTAATGGGACGGATACTGCTTGGCCTTTCGGCTTCGCAGGGATTCGGTACACTTGTAGACTACTGTGCCGTACCAATAGGGCTGACCCAGCATGGACAGGCAGAAGGCAACAAAGTGTTCATTGGTATACGGGATGTTGATTCTTTCGCTCATGATTTCCTCCAATCAAAAGAGCGACGGTTATTCGCCGTCGCCCTGGTCGGTCGTGCTGTTGCCTTCGGGGAGCGCAGTCTTGTCATGCAGCTGGGCAAGGACTGCCTTGAGCTTTTCCGGAATGGGCAGACCCAGCCGAGAAGCATTTTCGAGTACGGAAACACCTTCATTGGAAAGGTAGAAGCAGATCACTGCGCTGCGCAGGGCTTCGTGGGAGCCGACTACGTTCAGATCGACGATGTGCGCCACGCCCACCAGCATGATGATCAGCATCTTCTTGAAGATGCCCTTGAAACCGATGGAAGAAGACAGCTTCTTGTCCACGATGGCACACATGATGCCCGTGATGTAGTCCAGCGCCATCAGGATGATCAGCGCGGTCATAAAGCCATCAACACCTCCAATGAAATAGCCGAACCAGCCGCCAAGAGCGGTCACGGCAACCTGAACCTTCGTCCAGATCAGGTCAATGGTAAAGTCCCTCATAGTCAAATCCTCCTTATGAGTTGATATAGCAAAAGCCGCCCATCAGAGCGGCCTTACGCTTCTTCAATCTGGCTGTCATCATTCGGCAGCTCTGCATCATCGCCGGACGCATCCTGTGCAGTCCACAGCGCGGGCACGGTAGGCGGTTCCCAGCCGGTCTGGGAGGTATGTGCCTGCTGACAGGTGTACATCGTGCCGTTTTCGTCCGGATAAGCGACTTCATCGCCAACGATGTAGTCAATGCCCGCAGCCCATACGCGCACGGCATCTTCGGAGATGATCTCCACCTTTCGCCAGAGCGCAGGCACCAGATCAGGCGTCCACGTACCCTGCGTGGTGTGATCCTGCAGGCAGCGCCAGAGGAACGCACCAAAGGTGTACACATCGCCAACCTTCACATCCAGTCCTGGCTGCCAGAGTCTTCCCTCCAGCGCGGGCTGAATGCGGAGCAGTTCGCTGTCCGTCACGCGCCCGTCTGCCACAGCCAGCCGCAGGAGCAGGCCGATGGCATTGGGCAGCGCCTCTTCTGCGCTCACGGAAACGAAGCGATCCAGCGGAAGGGACTGCGCAATCAGATCATGTGACAGTTCCATGCCCTCAGTGATCACAACCGAGTCATCAAAGACATAGACCTGATCGGCAGTCACGCCCGTCAGCTGGAAGCTCTCGCCGCTCAGATCGTAGTGGGTAGCATCCTTGCGTTTGGCAATAACAAAGGACGAGCAGACCACCATACGGATCTGCCCGCCCAGCGGGATAGCAATATTCACTTGAAATCCTCCTTCTTAGCCGACAGCCGTGCTGCCGCTGAATACGCATTCGATATAGGGTTCGTAATTGGTGTCCGTTCCGCTCATGCGCATGTACGCATTGGAGTAGGTGGACGAACCGAAGTTGTACGGGGTTTCATACAGGCACAGACCGCCGTAGTAGCCATCTGCCAATCCCTGCACAGCATCCACAGGGATCGAGAACGTAACCTGCTTGTCTCGACCGATGGTGCCGATAGCACCATAGTTCCTGGCAATGCTGGGTGTGCCGCTTGCAGAGGTATTCGTGATCGCACACAGGTAGACGCTCTTCGCTGAGCTGGAACCGGAGCCGGTTTTGCGGTGAAGCGTAAGCGTTGCGCTCTTGACCGTACAGCCGGACAGCAGATTTTGAGCATTGCTGAACCACATACAGCCTCTGTTCCAGTTAAGGGACGAGTTGTAGCCGCTGTCGTAGTACACGCCCTGAATGACATCCAGCGTATCGGTTCGCCAGCTGCCGCGCCACGACTTTGTGGTTGTTGCGTACAGAATGCCGGTTTCATCCGGTGTGACAGTCGGAATGGCTGTGCCGTAATCGGTTGTGACGCTGTTTGCATACAGAAGCCCGTTTTCACCCGTGCCTCTGCTGCCCGCAGGAACCGTACCGCTGGCAATAATAAGACTGGCGTAGGAAACCATCGCCCAGCTGCAGGAGCCGCAGCAGTCCTTCACATTGCCTTGTGCCAGATAGCATTCCAGCCCCTGCAGAGCATTGTACAGACCGCAATTGTACAGGAAAACATGAGAGGAGCGGGCATATACGGAGTCATACGTGATACCGTTGGCGTCGAGCGTACAACCGCTGAACTCCACGAAGTGGCACTTTGTAACCTCACACAGATACGGCTGGCGGTTGCTTCCATTCAGCGTTCTGCTTTCACGAAGGTACAGATTCTGGAAACAGATGTGGGCAAAGCAGCTGTGAACCTTGATGTAGCTGTTGAGGATACTGTTTTCACCGTAGCCATAGATCGTCAGCTTGCCCGGGCCGGAAATGCCCCGGATGACAACACCGGAGGGTTCATAGGTTTCCCGGCCCCACGGCAGATAGATGGTCACGTCATTGGGCAGGAATCTGTTGTTCAGCGTCTGAACAGCCTCGCCCAGCGAACGGAAGTCCGTTTCTGTCGGCGTCTCAATGGATGGTTTTACCCACAGCCGAGAAGAACCGGCATAGGACTGTGCTACGGAGTCAGAGATAACCTCATCCGCATAAAGCTGTTTGAAACCGACGTTGCCGTTGGCGCTCATTTCCATGAGTACGTTTTCATTGTCGCCGGGATCGAGCAGCTGAAGCAGAAAGTTCTCCGTTGTAATTGCCACGTTGTTGGGGCCAATGGAGATGCCGCTGGCCTTGACCTCCTGCGCACCTGCCGCCACCCATGTGCTTCCCGTATATCGTTTGAGCAGGTTCGGGCTTACCGAGGTGTCCAGCCAGAGCATGTTGGTGTACAGAGTTGTGGGCGCAGTCGAACCACGGTAGACCTTCTCGGAATTGTAAGTGGACGTGGAAACCTTGAGTGCAATGCTGCTGGCATTCTGGGTGATACGGCTTTCAGCGTTGCTCATACGGCTGGAAAGACCATAAATGTCCTCGGGCGCAGCACTCCAGTCTGTCCATGTTTCTGATGTTTCGACTTTGAAATTGCGGAACTCGACTGTACCGGTGCAACCCTTCTGCGAGGCAGTACCGATATACGCATAAGCAACGCTGATCGGATTATAGCCGGAGAAGTTATATACGCCGTAGGTCATATGCACCCAGTCGCTGTCGGTGGCAGCAAAGTTTGCATCGCTTGTGCGCAGATAAAAGCCGCGTCCGGTGGTGGAAACAGTCGTGCCATCCGCCCCGTAGAGGTTGTAGTAAATCCAGAAACCGGAATACACACCTGCAGTCGAGGCGGCGGAGGCGTCAATGTTGGTACGCTTGATGTCAAAGGAAAAGAGCATTCTGCTCAGCCCATTGCTGTGTGAGAAGAAGTCATCCGACAGATCCAGCCGCTGACCTGTTGCAGTAGTGGTTCCGCCCGATGCCAGTCGATAGTACCCGTCCACGAACTTGTGCTCCACAGCACTGTTTAGGCAGTAGTTGCGTCCATCGGCTTTCTCAAAAGCATACTGTGCGGACCTAAGTACCTTGGAAGTAATCGCTTCCGGTGTGATCTGCTGTTCAGCCGAATCAACACGGCTGGAAAGTGCAGTGACAGTTGTCTGGTCAGCCTTGAGCGCAATCGCAGTGTTGGTCTGCTCGATGGCAGTCCGCATCTCTGTGCGTACTTCTCCGACCTCTGAATATGCCTCGTATGCCACCTGCGAAAGAGGCTGGAAAGCGCCGTTCACAAAGCGGTACAGCGGATGCTCCGGGAAGAGGTTCATGGCATACGCAGAGGTCATGATGCCCAGCAGCATGTATGTGAGGCCATTTTCTTCTGTCGGTGGCGTGCAGGTCAGGTAATTCTCTGCTGGGAGGAAAGTGGAGCCAACCAGCGTTCCAACCAGATATTGTTTTCGGTAAAATAGAAATCGAGCAAAAGGGCGCCAAAATGTGAGCACCCC
>OLQT01000752.1_pt1 | contig 22067 bp, 21 predicted proteins | sample 1672651 | NCBI WGS metagenome assembly OLQT01 (sample SAMEA3136709, study PRJEB25190) | human gut metagenome | biome: human gut; feature: human-associated habitat; material: faeces | place: Austria | collected 2013 | reverse complement strand
GACGCCACGGTCGACGTGCTGGCGAGACGCATCGCGGGAGGCGGCGGCGGGGCCGGCGGGGCCGACCTGTCGGTCTACGACGGGTTCCTGAAGGGGGCGGTCGCCGATGGCAGCTAGCGAGGAGCTGGCCCGCAGGGTCGTGGAGGCCGGGCGGTCGTGCTCGCTCACCACCGCCGTCCTGGAGGAGTGGTCGAGGCTCGGCACCCCGAAACAGGTGGAGTACCTGGCGGGCTACCTCGAGGCGGAGAGGTCCAGCCGCGAGGCCTCGAAGCGCGCGACGCTGCTCAGGCGCTGCGCGCTGCCGGCGCCCAAGACCTTCGACGGCTACGACTGGTCGGCCGTGTCGTGGCCGGAGGGCATGGGGCGCGAGTCGCTGCTCGCGCTCGACTTCGTCGGGCGCAGGGAGGACCTCGTGCTCATGGGCGACGTCGGCACCGGCAAGACGCACATGGCGTCGGCCCTCTGCGCGCTGGCGTGCGAGAGGAGGCTCGAGGCACGCTTCTTCACGGCGCCCTCGCTCGTGATGCGCCTGAGGCGCGCCCGCGACGACGGGAGGCTCGACCGGGAGGCCGCGCTCATCGGCAAGGCCCGCCTGCTCGTCATCGACGAGCTCGGGTTCCTCCCGCTCGACGCGGACGGGGCGAGGCTGCTCTTCCAGGTCTTCGCCGACGCATACGAGAGACAGTCGGTGGTGATCACCACGAATCTGGAGTTCAGCAGGTGGGGGTCGGTGTTCGGGGACGACCAGATGGCCGCCGCCGTGATCGACCGCATCGTCCACCACGGGAGGCTCGTCCAGTTCCGCGGCGAGTCCTACCGCGTCCGCCATGCCCTCATGCAGGAGGGCTAGCCGCTCAAAAAGCGTGCGCGCTTCCGATGCTCAGGCTGCTCAATCTCCGATGCTCTTTTTGCTCAAATCCTCTTGACGAAACACAGATTGACAGCCGGGCAGCGAGGGCGTCCCCTTCTGTGTACTCGGCTAGCCGCCCACCACGAATCTCTATGCTAGCAAACCTCTCTAGTCTCGAAAGGCCGTACCGCTCGGCGCGGCACATCGAGGACCCTGACTTTAGCACTGACAACAAATTGGCCGATAATGACCACATCTGCGACTCCTGGCTTAGTCCCGTGGCACCAGCGTGAACGTAGGGGCCGTCGCTCTATTCTTTTACCTGACCCGGGAGAGCCACGCGATCGCGGCCCTCTCGTTTCTCAAAAGGCTCTCCAGGACTGTGTTCCACTGGTTTATGTGAAGACTGGTAATAGGTCCCTATTCTGTAATGCGCAGGAAAACCAGTAAACTCACGATCAGCTTCATAACTGAGAGGGCAGCCCGCGCCCCGGCGAATACCTGAGAACCCCCAAAGCGCGCACCACGACGCTAAAATTGGTGAAGGAACTCGTCAACCTCCGCGTATTCTATGCGTCGCTTTACCGAGGCTATTGCGTCTTCCAAAACTATGCGGTGCCGCACAAAGGCCACTCCGGGCAAATTCTCGATCACCTCTTCAATGAAGTCAATCTTCCCTTGAAGAAGAGGGATTTCGCTCCCGCTCCACGATTCGCCGAAATAAGACATGATTACTGGGACCTTCTTGAGCTCTTTTGAGCTAAGGCCCTCTTGGCATAGCAATACTATGTACTTGACCTTAAGATTCTTGGGTAACTCCATTGCGATATCTGGCAGATAGTCGACAAGCTTCCCATCACGCATCGAACGCGACGCCAGCCAAGACACGACAGTATCGCCGCAATGCTCAATAGCGTAATTAAGAAAATGCTTCAGAGCGAAAGGCTTCATCATGCGCCGCGGGCTTGTCTCAACCCCCTCTATGGCCTTCCATACGCCATCGGTTGCGATTTCACTGTTCTCCTCCCTCCATACTGCTTCGCCTAAATTCTCCATCGCATAAGTCGCATTGAACTCCATGAGCACGGGCATTGCCCTCTCAGGAAATTGGTCATCCTTGGCGACGATAAAACGAAGTAAATCACCATTCCAATAGGGGTTCGTTCCGCTTACGAGATAAAGCAAGATTTCTTCCAGAAGGCACAACATTTCCGGCTTAGAGACAAACGCCCTCTGCTCGGCATTGTTGATGTTGCTGGGAAGGAGCCTATAAAGGGCGCGCGAATCCCTGTCCAGCTTCTGCAGGACGCCGGCCGCGTACCTAGCGAAAAAGCCCGGCGTAGCAGAGTCGATTTTCATCGCCACCTCATGCGCAACGGTTTCGCCGTATTCGACGGCTCCTCCCTCGATATCCCTTGCCAAATCGGGACTGACTCCGAACTTGTTAAATCGCGCTTCGTCAATCCGACTAAGCCATTGGGGAATTCCATTCTCCTGCCGCTTAAGGGCAAGACCGCGAACCCTATCAATGCCGAGCAAGTCAATCCATCGAAAGAATAAATCGTCCGGAACCGCATACAAGGGAACGCCAGAGAGGATGATCGAATCTGCGCATTCGGTCAAAGTATCCGCACCAAGAATCATGACCTCTCTCAGGATTGGATACGGAATGCCAGTCGAGTTTTGCCGACCAGCAGAGCAGGCAATCGAGATTGCCCCCAATAGCTCCACCGAACTTGCTGTTTGAACAACCTCGGTCAATTCCTCCGAGATATCGTGTCCACAGTAGTCGTCAGAGAAAATCTTGGCCGCGATCCGTTCCTCAGGCGTTGCGTTAAGGAACGGGAGCCCCTCTTTGACGATGACGCCTTGGGAAATGAGTTCTTTCTCAAGTTGGACAAACCCAGGTAGGCTGCAAATCTCAATTGACTCGATTTGCGAAATATATCCTTTATACGTCTGCTCCAGGGTCTCCTTCCACAACCGGCCGGTCCCGTCGTTGCCACCGATACCCCGAAGCCCAGTAATCACCGAATCGCAGAGACGGCTCAGCTCCGAACAGCCCCTGAGCTCCTTGAGGCAGGCGATTGCTCGCTTCCGCAAGCCGATCAGCGCCTCGGTGTAGACGTGGTTTCCGTGGATGAACGTGACTTTGTTTCCCTCCATCCTTGTCGGGCCATCGTAGGTTGCTGCCAGTAAAGCCTCGGCATAATAGGCGAGCAGAACCCCGTACCTATTCTCCTTTGTTCTGCGATACTCAGACGCGAGGCGCTCAATGACATCGTTCTCGTATCGAAACTCGTCCGAATACGAGTCCTCGTTGAAGCACATGGTCGTCGTGAGGGTCTCCTTCGCCTCCTGCGGAGGCAGGATGTTCATCCCCAAAGCCATGAAGAACAGCTCTTCAGGCTCGCCGAATTGAGAGGCATGTAAAAAGGGCGTGAGCGATACGAGGATCCGAGATTCCGGCGAATATGATCCAGCGTTCTTGTCAAATCTGCAAGCAAGGTAATCGTGGCTACTAGGCTCGCAGTCTTCAATTGCCCCGAGAATGTGTCCAAGGCCTTTCTCGCCGAGAAGGAAATGATATTCGCCCACCATTCCCCATCGTTTCTCCTCGTTGGCCAATGCCCAAATGTCGTCCAGCTGCGATTTCAAGGAGGAAATAAGTTCTTCGCTGTAGAAATTGTTTGCAAGGATGGCGACAATACTGGAGCATCGAGCATTGCCGCACTCAAGCTCGTCGACGTCGGAAAGAAGCAAGCTTTTATCGGCGATGAATGCTCGGTAGAGCAAATAATCTCTCAAAACCTGTTCGCCCGGCGCCACCGCAACCATACCCTGGCAGGCATCCACTAGCTCGTCGTGGCACAGAGCGGCGCATGCATCGATGTAGCAGTCATGAGAAATCCCAACCTTGGCAAGAAGCTTATCTAGGTCTTTGTTTCCCTCCACCCTGTGCGAGTCCAAAACGGAGACGATCGTTGCCGCCATTTTGGCGTTGCCGCCCAGAAGGGAAACCTTCTCTCGGTAGCAAGCCTCTATGAGACTCGGCAGCGTAGAGAATACTTCAACCCCACGTTTCTTGGCGACTTCGGCCGCTGCGCAGGCCAAGCGCATATTACCCCTCGACAAGCGGATAATATCCGCAGAGGCACTTCCTTTTGCGATCCCGAATCCATTTTCGACCACGCGTAAGGCCGTCTCCTCGTCAAGCGGGTTGACTGCATAGAGGTAAGGCTTGCAGTACTTTGAAACGGAGCTCGTCACGTGCTCGAACGCGTAATTTCTTACGGTCATAAGGACCTTGATGTTACCCCTGTTAGACACGAAATCCGCAAACCCCTCGAGATCGGAAAGCTCGTTGGAGTCATCGAGCAGAATTATCGTAGGGTCCTCTTTGGGAACATCATTCGCCAAATCGTCCCAGATTGGCAACTTGTTCGATTGAATGACAAGAGGATGCGCGCCACTGCCATTTGCAAATCTACGTAGAACCTCTAGGCAAAGCCTGGTCTTTCCGCAACCAGGGCGCCCATGCACCAAGACGAACTGATTCTCTTCGAGTGCAGCAAGAAGCTCATTAATCTCATTATCCCTGCCAAACAAATCGACCTTTAGAGTTGAGGCGAAGCTGTTTCTTTCGACCGCGGATTCGAATTGGTCCGGAGACATAATTTGCCCAGTACCCACTTCGATGCCCAGATGCTCTTTCGCAAGATTTGGGTACCGTCGGGCTAACAAACTCGCCATTTCGTCCGTGCCCACAAGTTCGACGCGATCGTCGATGCTACTTAGATAGCTGAGGTCAGAACTGTCTAGCCTTCGGCATGAATATGCGATGACTATCTTGACCAACTGCCCGGACTCGAGCTCTTTTCTTTCGGTCTCTAGGCACTTCTCGATATCCGCTTCGATTTTATTCTTCGCTTCAGCTCTATCCGGATAGTGGCCGCATTCGAGATAGGCGAATTTGTTGTGGGGTAAAAGCCAGATTGTGTCCGGCGTCCCCGGTGCCGTTGCAGCCGAGTGAGCAGCAGACCCCCTGTGTACGGGCTTGTTATACCTAAAACGCTGCGAAAGCAATTCCTGAGCAAGGTTCTGAAAGGCAGCAGGATCAAGCCTGGCGATTCTGTCCCTGATTTCGATTTCTCTGCTCATCAAAGCTGCACGCTCCTCCGCTTTCTCTGGCAATAAAAAGGTCCTCGGCTAATTGCTGTCTCAAACCGCCACGGTAGGATTGATAATATGACATACGCCGCATTTGAGAGAGCGCGATTGTTGATAACGAAACGGTGCTGTTCCGCAGCGCTTGTTCTACACCTTCTCGCGCACACCGCTGAACAAATGGCATTGGGCTCGGGACCGCAGCGACAGTAAGAGTAATTTTCGAGAATAAAATGATGCGGGGTGCATCGGCGCTAGCCGACACACCCCCGTCCTCATGCAGGATGATCTTGCTATAAGCTGAGTTCGCCCAGCACAGCTCGTCCCTCTCCCCTAGTCCCGCTTAAACAGACCCATCGTATACACCCTCTCCTCAACGTCCGCGAGCTCGTCGCTCCAGCGGTTGGCGACGATCACGTCGCAGCCGGCCTTGAAGTCCCCCAGGTCATGCTTGACCTCGGAGCCGAAGAACTCCGGCGCGTCCAGCGTGGGCTCGTAGACCACCACGAGCACGCCCTCGGCCTTCGCGCACTTCATGACACCTTGGATTGAGCTTGCGCGGAAGTTGTCAAAGCCGGTCGTTGTCAGGCAACGCGCGCCCATGACAGGTTCTTTTTTGCCGTTGTAGACGCGACAATAAATTATTTACACGTTCTGTTTAATCCACTTGAACAGTGCCGTTTCCTTTAATTCGAACATGGCACATTCGCCTGTTTTGATGTGCTTCCAAAGTTGGCTGAGTTCTTCTGCCGCTTTTCGGCCTAGCTCAACTTCATTGCCATCAAGAAGCGTATCGGTCTCAACGCAAACAAAATCTGACGCAATAGAAAACGAAGTAATGAATAAGCTAACGGGAGAATACTCATGCGACGTATCAAGACTAGCGAGACGACAAATTTCAGCGAGCGGAACATTGACTCCGCCAAGTTGACTCGCGTAATCACTCATGTCTGAAAGGTACAGACCGCTTGATGGTCTTGCCGAATTACTAAATGCATCAAGCATGCCGGTTATATGAATGGCAATTACTTTCTCTGAGAATAGTGCAGTGAATAAAACGGCAGTTGCGTCATATAACGTTAACTTATCTAGCGCATCAAGAATGTCTTCGATGTTAGACAAATCAATATAGTGCAGGTTTGAGACATTATATGTTGCCTCCTTCAACTGAGGAAATGTTGACTTAATCGCATTCACCCAATTGCGGTAATAATCCGTCTCAATGTGGTGCTTAACAAACTCGTTTCCCAAACAATTATTAATAAAGCTCTGGCTGAATTCGAGTGTCATACAATCAGGGAATCTGTATTCGCATTCGGGGTCGCTCAGTAATATTGGGAAAGGATCGACGGCAAGTCGAAAAATTGTACAGACCTTTACAGTAGTCTTGAAATAATCGGTAAAATCCTTTTGAATATACTTCGCGCTTTCGGGAACCACCTCGTAAGGCTTGGTATAAAAGGATTCGTGGCCTTGTTTGTGAATATACTTGTTCGCCCTCTTATTGAGCGTGCTGATTAGCTCATCAATTTCGGGCATTTGTTCAAGAAGGTCTCGATATTCAATATCTTTTGAACGCAGCATTTTGGACAGTTTGCTAAATGAGGGGAACCTGTCGAGCGAGACCCATTTCTCATATTTAGCCTTGCGCTCAGATTCTTCTAGATTCGAAAACAACGTTCCGATAAGGATGACCTCTCCAGCTTGTCTGACTGAATAAAAAGCAGCGTCGAAGTAACCTTGATGAATTAAATCTAGCGAGTTAGCCAAGAACTGACAGGATTCAAGTAAAAACTGGTTGAAAGATGGCGTAGAAACTAAACCACTAACGGAATCCGCCAATTGTTCTACGTAGTCATAAAGACGACTGTAAGCGAGTTCATCCTCCCTTGCCACGTACCGCAGTGGATGATGTCTCCAGCTGAACGCCTGACTATTTATGTATTCGTCCTTAAAGTTCAACCTGAGTCAGCTTCCGAGTCTTATTCCAGCACTGGGTTATATTCTAATTGGTAATGTTCTCAAACCCGCAGCAATGAAAGCTGACGGATCTTGTGCAACTTTAGAGCTTAAGAGTTTTTGCCCATAGGGCTAATGGCATTGAGGTTTGGTGCGGCATCGACCGTCTTAAGCACCCAATTTTAGCTCAGTGCCATATAGGACCTGCTAGTTGTATTTGGCGCTGAATTGCACCTCTCTTGTTTAGCTGGCATAGAGTCTTGTATGATGCGGCAAGAGTGCTTTCTTTTTCAAAGAGATCTTGCCGTTGATCGGGCTCATCTAACCTTTCAGAAGCTTGTTCAAGCGTCCATTGATATTCCCTTGCATTCTGGAGCATCTTATTAAATAGAACCTGATACTGATACATTGAAAACAAAAGGGATTGATAAGCTTCTATGAATTCGGCAATTGCCTCTCCACTCTTTCCCTTGAAGCAAAATCTCGCCTCCATGGCGAGCGATCTCATTTCATCAAGTTTTAAATGCAATTTGAGTTGAAGGTCGGCATCTAACACCTTATTAATTGAGGCTGAAATTGATTGCAGGTACGTGGTGTTAGTCAGCCATACAAATAGTAGGTCGATAGCCATTTGCGGTTCGTCATCATGTTTCAAGTTCTTCGCGTTATTTGCGTAAACGCTCATGAGCTTATCGACGGTTATCCAAATATTTAAACGTCGATTAAATAGAGAATGTTTATTACTGAGACGAGCTTGGTAACAAGAAATGAACAATGCGATGATTGCCACAATCGCTGAGATGTACTCAGGTAGATTCGTTAGGTCCATTGTCTCCTCCGTCACTAAAATCAATTGGCAATACTACAATTATCGTTCTGCATTCAGGATTCTCTGATTCAGTATCCATATAGTGGGACTATGCGAAAGGTTCTCCAAAAAGGAGAAATAAAAGGGTGAATAGATTGCTTGCTTCAAAAGCAGCAAAGGACCCTCGGATTAGGAGCCTGTACAAATAAGGCCGGATTGCTTTGTTACTAGTAAACAAAGCAATCCGGCCTCAAAAAAACCAGCATATAAAGTTGGCGAATAGTTCTTATCCCATTTGAACTTCAATTAACCTAAGAGCACGGTCGCAATTGGTTAACGCTTCTTCTTTCGTGTTGCCGCTGGCAACAACGGAAGCAAAGCGAGCAGAATCATCCACTGCTTTTCCGTACCGTTTTCCAACGATACCGTGAACTTCAACATGAATAACGCCTTCGGAATCTCTTGCAGTTTCAATACCGTTTAATTCCTGAAGTACGCCCTCGCGAGCAGGAAGGAACTTAGTTGCTACGAATTTACCGCTATCACTGTAGCTGAGCTCACTGAACTCTTCTCCCAATGCCAGCTTAATCATGGTCTCAACCATGTCGATGCCCGACACAGAGTTCCAGATAAGATGCGAGGTAATCCAGTCGCCACCAAGTCGAGCTCCAAGCTCAACCATCTTAGGACCTTCGGAAGTTAGCATCACTTCTGCATGCACGGCGCTATTTTTGAGACCAACGGCTAGTACGGCGGATGAAGCAACATCCGAAATTGCCCGACGCTGTTCGCAACTTAAACTTGTGGGTTGAATATGGCCAATTTCAAAGAAATTCGGAGCGCCGGAAGTTAACTTATCGGTAACCTGCAGTACATGAGGGATACCGCCAGAAACGATAATTTCCACGCTGACTTCAGGGCCGGTCATACATTCTTCTACAAGCACATCGCCCGAGATGCCTGCTTTAGATGCAGTCTGAAGTGCTGCGGGGAGTTCCTCAGGTGATGAAACCAGATTCACTCCCCTGCCTCCAGCGCTGTCAGTAGGTTTTGTTATGACAGGATAGGAGAAAGGGGGAACAAAAGTATCAAGCTCACTCACCTTGGCTACGGCGAAGGCAGGATGAGGAACCCCCTCTTGAGCAAAGCAATTTATCATCCTAAATTTGTCGGTAGAATTAAGAGCGGCATCTACTGAATTGCCCGGCAGCCCTAGCTCCTCACAAAGACGAGCAACAGTGACAACCGAGGTATCGCATGCTCCGCTGGCAATGGCATCCGGTTTAAACTCACGAGCAATCGCGAGCATGGCATCATAATCTCTAATGGAACCCTGAAATAACTCATCAGCGAGTGATGCTGCGGGAGCATCCTGACTGATGTCAGCCACGCCAACGTAAAGCCCCATAGACTTTGCGCGCTGAATTACAGGTTTTTGGAAAACGGGACCGCCTAATAGAAGAATTTTCTTCATTTATGAACCTCCATGTATCTAACGTGATCGCCTCGCTCAAAGGAACCGATCACTTCACAGATTGCACGTGTTATATCTCTTTCAATACCGCCTTCACGGCGAAGTGCCTCTTCACCATCAGTACCTTCGCTCACCGCCTCAATCATTCTTAGGAAAGAAACCCACTCAAATCGAATTCCCTCTCCATCCAATTGGTAGAAATAACGACGGTTGTCAGATGAATTTTCGTAGCGAATTTCAAAGTAGTCCGTTTTCCACCAAGGAGCAGGAACGTATACATAGCCTTTGGTGCCTGAGACTACAAGACTTCCTTCAGACTTTGCACCTGCACCTACTTTTGCACTACCAACGGCCCCTTGGAACTCAACACTGATTCTGGAAAAATTGTCGAAGGCTTTATCTTTCAGATCACATAAGGAGGAAAACTGCACAGTCTCGGGGCTAGAACCCAATATTTGAAATATCGGCAGCAGTGCCGTCGGTCCCCATGCGGCCATGCTGCTCCAAGCTGTTTCATGGCTTAATGAATACGGCGGGCGGTTCGTATTGAGGTTGGTGCAAGTCGCGTCAACAGATACGACGTCGCCGATACGACCGCCCGCTACAAGCAATAACATTCGTGCGTATGCCGTTGAATACGCGGTTCGGAGGGAGTCCATTAGCACTAAGTCTCGCTCGTCAGCTAAGGAAAATAGCTCATCGCATTCTGCTGCGCTTTTGGCGAGCGGAGCTTCACACATAACATGCTTGCCTGCCTCAAGCGCCTTCTTTACTTGTTCATAATGGCAATCTGGATGCGAGTGGATATAGACCAAATCCACGGCGTCTAGCAATTCGTTGAAATTGTCTGTAATCAGCGGAGCGCTTAACGAGTTCTTGCTTAGCGAGCTTCTATCTTTCGTGCATATCGCAACGACCTCAAGGCCGTTAACTAAACCGCATTCTGCATACACGCGGTTCATGTAGTCAGTATATCCAACCAAGCCGCAATGCTGTTTTTTAATGCTGCGAATTTCTGTGGATGATACACCGCGGGTACGTTCAAGGTATTCAACCTTACAGTACTCGTTTAGATAATCGAAATGCCCTACCCAGTCAGAGCCTACAGTGAAAATATCCACGCCATAGCGCTTGATATCATCAATTTTTTGACCCTCATACTCTTCGACAATTATCTTGTCGGCAATACCCGTGGCTCTTACTGCAGCAATGCGCTCCTCGAGAGGCTGCTGCACGTTAATCTTGCCACGCTGCTTGTCGAAATCATCAGAAGTGACACCTACGATTAGGTAGTCGCCCAAAGCCTTTGCGCGCTCCAGTAGACGCACATGTCCACGATGGAGATGGTCGTAGGTACCATAGGTGATGACCTTCATCATTTATTGGCTTCCTTGTCGTGCTTAGACTCCAAACGTCCGCAAGCATCGACGAGTGCTGCAACTAAAAGCACATTATCAGAGAGCGGATGATTGCCGATGTGCCCTACTCTGAACGAGGTGTCAGCCTTTTCTCCGCCGTTGGGACACAGCCAGATGCCGTACTCATCTTTAAGCAAGGCGAACAGTGCCTTGGCACTCACGTAAGGGCTTTCGATATAGGTCACGGCATTTGAGGGAGAAGCTAGGCGCATTTGAAAAGGTAGACCGGCCGAGAAGATCCTATTGCGGAAGTCATTGGCCACGTCGGCACATCGAGCAACTTCAGCTTTAGCGCCACCGGCGGCATCTAGGGCGGCTAGCCTCTCGTGAATTTGCAATAGCGTTGTCACTGCAGGGGTGAACGGAGTCTGCCCACGCTCTTGATTCTTTAGCATGTCACAAAGATTTAAATACATGCACGGTTGCGTAAGAGAATTCGCTCTTTTAACAGCATCAGGTGAGAGGACCATAGGCGCCACGCCCGGAGGACAGGCTAAGGCTTTTTGGGCATCGGTAATAAGCACATCAGCCCCCATGCTTTCCATGTCGAATGGATCGGCCAAGAAAGAGCTGATGCCGTCTACGATTAGAAACAGATCGTGTTCACGACAAAATCGCCCTATGAGGCTAGCGTCATAGAGCACACCTTGTGAGGTCTCGCCCAAGTTTACAAGGAAAGCGGTACAGTCCCCAACGTTGATAGACTCGAGGTCAGCTTCGGTAAGCGGAGTGCCAGGTACAAGCTCGATTGGGACGTTGTCAATGCCGTGTAGCTCAAGCATAGAACGGAACCTGTGACCGAAACTGCCACCATCAACAACAATTGCCTTGTCGTTGATGGGATCAAGAAGCCCCATGATAGCGGCTTCCATCGCCCCGGTGCCCGAACAAGTTGGGAAGATCGCACGTGACCCCTCGGGTGCGTGGGCTAGGTTGCAAAGAAGCTGCTCGTTTTCGAGCATGGTATGAGAAAATTCCGGCGTGCGGAAATAAGGAGTATCTAGGGAACCAATTGCTCTTACGTTTTCGGAAGAGGGTACAGGACCTACCGCGAAGTTAATCATAGAATAATCCTTTCATGGGTCAAAAATCTGGACTTCGGAGCTCAGGCGCGCCACGCCTTAAGACAGTGAGTTTGCCTATCGTTCTCGGAAGGAAGTTTCATATAGTCCCCGTAGAGGTCAGTAAGAAATTCGTCCCAGCAACTCATACAAGGCAGCATATGCCCCTCAAATTCCAGATATACGGTCTTTTCATATGCGCTTTTAGGTAGTGTCCAAAGTCCATTTTCTGCGCCAAAAAAGCATCCAACCCGCTTGGCAGACTCATATCCAGGACATGCAATGGTCTCATCAATGAGCTTTAATAAACGACTTTTTGGATTTTGGAACCTGAAGAGCCAGCCAAAAATTGTCTTGATTACTTTACGCGCCCCTCGTTCGTAATTGAGGTTTATATTTGCCCACTCGTTGCGCTTCAATGCTCTCTGAATGCGTTTTTTTGACTTTCTAAATAGTTCTGAGTTTTCAGGGACGCCATCAGTTGGGAAGATATCGATCCAAAGCATTTCTTCCATTACCCCGTCATAAGAAGGCTCCTGAGCTCGAATATTAGAAGTGCATAGCTTCGTAAACCCTCCAGTAAAGTTGCTATTGGAGGCGTTTATAACGCACAAATCAGTTGGCAGATAATTTGCAATTTTTAACAATCTATCGTAATCAGGCCTAGGCATATTCAAATCAATATCGTCGTCCCATGGAATAAAACCCTTATGACGAACTGCCCCCAAAAGCGTTCCCGAATCTAGCGAATAACGAAGATTATGTTCCTTGCAAAAAGCATCAAAACGCAGAAGCAAATTCAGTAGCTCTTCATGCACCTCGTCAAGCGTTAGATATGTCCGCTCTTCATCCATTAACTTATCCATTGCAGGACTCCTTTTAATGCAGCACGGGAAGTGCGTGATAAAACCTAATTCCGCACAGTAAAGCCTCCGTGGCACATCGAATGGCGCAAATCACATGGAGGTCCGTCATACCAGTAAACGAGGCAATCAGAAGCGTAACGATGCAGAATAAGGCACTTATTACGGTGGACTTTGTGACCTCAGCGACTTTACCTACTGCCCCGAGGACTGGCCAGCCAAATAGCATGCTAAAGAAGCTAAATACAAGTAACGGACTCGCCCACACGAGCACCCAAGAGCCTTCTAGGTATTGTTCGCCGCCTAAAACAAGCATGATAGATTTAGAAAGTAAACAGAAGGCAACTGTGCCGATTAAGACGGCTGGCAATGCCAAAATACTTAGTTTTCGGGCAAAGCAATAGTCTCCTGTATTTACCATATGAGGGTATAGGCTGTTGATGATAGGCTCATAGAGCGCCTGAACCGCGGTGACTGCCGTCATAGACAAAGACCAATAGGCGACCTGGGCCGCATCGGTCACGACTGCGCCGATAAGCAGCGTCGTAAAACCCGAGAAAACGCTTGCGGCCATGTTCGAAAAGCAATATAAACCCGAAGTTCTAAGTTCAGCAAGTGATTCGCTTAGCGGCGCGAGCTCGATGGTAGTGCCAAAGCTCCGCTTCGCGGCCGCAAACGACCATGCAAGTGCAACGCCGTTCGAGACTATATCGAGCACTGGCACCCACATGATGTCGTTAATTGAATGTACAAGTACGAACGTAAAGATAGTCGATATGCTTTTCGAGGCAAAGAAACGTGTGGTGATCGGCCCCATATTCTCATGCCCCTGAAAAAGGAAATCGGGAACTAGCCCCTTTCCGCATACCGCTGTGAATGCCAGAAAGACATAGGGCAACCTATTTTGTGTAAGCGGCAGGAAAGATGCAGTAACCATTACAGCCACGCCTGCAACGATGCAAAGAAGGAGTCTCGCTTCGGTTACTGCTCCTATAACGTGGTTTTCCTCTTTTATTGATCGTGCCTTCGCGATTCGCTTGGTACCCGAAAGGTTAAATCCAAAATCAACAAAAACCTGCGCGAAGGACATGAAAGATATCACGTAAGCATAGAATGCATAACCTTCGGGTTCCAGCACGCGTGTCAAGTAAGGCAGTGTAATTAAGGGAAACAAGTATTTGATTATTTGAAGGCCATATTGCCAGGCAGTATTCTTAAAAAAAGTACCGTGTTTTTTATTCATCTGATTCCCCCACATGAAATGGGTTTGAGTCTGCAGTCAACATCGCAAAAGTCATAGCAAGTAAAACTGAATATGAAGAAAAAATACTTGCCTCAGATGTGCTTGCTATTAGAAGGTAGATGGGAATCGCAAAGCTAGCCCAGAGAGGGACACCATGATCTACGGCTTTGCGGGACATTGAAAATAGAAGTACAAATATGATGGCAACCAGCAACAGGCCAATATAGCCACATTGGCCAATAACAGCAGGCCAAAAACTGTCAACTAAATAATCGTGATTCATGGGACCAAGGCCATAAACGCTTGGGAACCCTAAGGAATAATAGAATGACGAATAATAATCAGCAGATGCATTAGAACCGTAAGTAGCAAGACCGCTGCCTAGTGGCCAATGCATGTTTGCAACGTCAAAGGACGTTGACAGAAGAACGCTTCGTGCCGTAGTGGAGTCAAAAAAATAAAGCGATATCTGATCGTAAACAAGAAACAATGCTCCACATCCCGCTAGAAGAATGAAAGAGAGGGGAATCTTTTTCTTATTCGAATACAAGAAAACTGCAGCAGCAATGATGAAAGCAAACCCGATGGCCTTGAAGCGTCCCGTAGCGCAGAGAACAAGCAGTCCACAGACGATAAACAACCTATTGGATTTAACATCAAGTAGAAGAATGCTAATCAGACAAACAACAGTTGCGGCAAAATTCGTCGGATGGCCGAATAAGAATGAATATCCTAATCGCTCGCCAGATGACAGGCCAAGATCAATAAATTGATTAAGAAAATATAAGATTAGTAGTAATGGGAGGACAAATTTTGCAAAGCTAGATGCAAGTTCAATCACTGATCGCTTTTGCAGAATCACTACGGAAGAAATCAAAGAAATAATGAACTTCGAACAGGCAAAGGCATCGATTGCAATCGCCTGATAAGCAGGCTGTAACTTATACAATAAGTTGCCGCACAATCCCAACAGAAGAAGAAGGCTGTTAATCAACAGCAAATAGCGTGAAATCATACAATAACGAGTTTTGTGCCCATGCATACTGAAGACCGCCCAGCAACAAAGAAGAAGGGCTGAAAACTCGTCGATATATGCAAACGCCCCTCCAAAGAGCTTTTGAAATGCATTCTGAAAGGCAAGCAGAAAGAAAATGTTGAATAGTATAAAGTCACTAACCCTATATGAAAGCAAGCTCATCTTGCTGTCTAATTTTTTCGACCCGTTATGTTCGTAATTGAGACGCGTCATTTCTTACGCCTCATCAACTTAACGCGCTGATATGCTGAAAATGCTACGGAATATGCCCAGGGTGCTTTTGAACTCATATAAGACTTTAAAAGTAAGGAGCGAGAAGCCAAGGCATTTTTTCTGATTGTCCTCAAATGAAGAGTGACATAGTCCCTGGCTTCGTTCCTGATAGAGAGACTATTCTCGTCAGGTTTATTAATATCGTTAAAGAGACGAATCAATCGAACACTGTTTAACATCATGAAGCATTCAATTTCATCTTCGAGCTCGTCATAATGTTTACTATTTTTAATAGTATTCATCGAACGATTCAGTGCATAACTCCAATCGGAATATTGCTTATTACTAATTTTGCCTTTTCTAGAAAGAGATCCAACGCGATAAACTTGGCCATAAATCTTCCCAGGGGAAAACGCAATGGAATCAGCGTCATTGATAATCCCTGCGCAAGTTGCTAAATCCTCGTAAACCCGCCCAACGGGAAACTTATGTTGCTTCCAAAAAGAAGCTTTTGCAACTTTTCCACACGCAGACTCGCAGATATCTACGTTACGAAGTAGTTTCGACAAAGCTGTTTTGGTATTCACAATTTCAAATGCAGGTAAATCTAATTCACATGGTAATGAGCTGATAGCGCTTTGGTTTTCAATCTCCTGCAGTTGAACGCATGATAAGTCGGCCGACCCGTTTGCCAATCCTTTCATTAGATAGTCAATGTAGTAAGCCGGAACAACATCATCGCTATCGATAAAAGTTATATACGACCCCTTTGAGGCACCAATCCCAAGGTTTCTTGCATATGAGAGGCCGTGATTCTCAATGTGATAGACACTGATATTTTCATTACTAATTGAGTAATGATCGCAAATATCAGAAGAACCATCACTTGACCCATCGTCAACAATCACAATTTCGATGTTCGGATAGGTCTGGCATAATAGACTTTCTATGCAAGTCGAAAGATAATCCGCAGTATTAAAAACGGGCAATACGATTGAGACAAGATCAGTAGAAACTACTTCTATTTCATCGCAACAAGCCATATATAATTCCTTAAAATTAATCACATTTCACTAGTCATGATGATTCTTGCAGGTACGCCAACGGCAGTAGCACTTTCAGGAACATCACAAAGAACGACGGCTCCTGCGCCAATCTTCGCTCCTTTGTGGATTACGATATTTCCAAGCAATACCGCGTTGGCGCCGATTGAGACGTCATCCTCAATGATAGGAACCCCCCCCCGGAGCGTTCCAACAGTAACATGTTGATAGAACTCGCAGTTCTTTCCAATCACGGCTTTCTCGGAGATGACGCATCCCACACCGTTGTGCTGGAACAAGCAACCATCGCCTATCTCGGCTTGGCTTCCGATATGGCAAGCAAAGAGAAACTGCGACAGATGTCTGAAAACTCCCGCCAACGGACGGACGAACTTCGGGCCCTTGGTGCAGGCGTGGGCAGCTTTATATAGTTTGAAGCATTCATTCATGTTGCTAACCTGCCAGCACATCCACAATTTGCTCGCTCGCATGCCCATCCCCGTAGGGGTTCGAAGCATGGCTCATTGCCTCATACTCGGCCTGATCGCTGAGCAAACGGCTGAACTCGCGGTAGATGACGTCCTCCTCGGTGCCCACGAGTTTCAGGGTGCCGGCTTCTACGCCCTCGGGACGCTCGGTGGTGTCTCGCATGACGAGGACCGGCTTTCCCAGGCTCGGCGCCTCCTCCTGGATGCCACCCGAGTCGGTGAGGATGAGGTGGCTGCCGGCCATGAAGTTGTGGAAGTCAAGAACCTCGAGAGGGTCGATGATGTGGAGCCTGTCGAAGCCGTCGAGCTCCTCGTGCGCCGCCTTTCGGACGAGCGGGTTCATGTGGATGGGGTAGATTGCCTTTGTGTCCGGATGCTCCTCCATCACGCGGCGGATGGCGCGGAACATGCGGTGCATGGGCTCGCCCAGGTTCTCGCGGCGGTGCGCCGTGATGAGGATGAGGCGGGAGCCCTCAGCCCAATCGAGCTCGGGATGGGAGTACCCCTCGCGCACGGTGGTGCGCAGGGCGTCGATGCCGGTGTTTCCGGTGACCCAGATCTTCGATTCGGGCTTGCCCTCGGCTAGCAAGTTCTGCTTGCTAGCCTCCGTGGGTGCGAAGTAGAACTCGCTTACGATGTCGACGGCCTGGCGGTTGAACTCCTCGGGCCAAGGGCTGTAGATGTCGTGCGTGCGCAGGCCCGCCTCGACGTGGCCCACGGGGATCTGAAGGTAAAAGCACGCGAGCGCCGCGGCGAAGCTGGTCGTGGTGTCTCCGTGGACCAGGACGACATCGGGCCTCTCGCCCTCGAGGACGGCCCTGAGCTTGAGCAGCACGTCGCACGTCACGTCGAACAGCGTCTGGCCGGGCTTCATGATCGCTAGGTCGTGGTCGGGGGTCACGCCGAAGACGCGCAGCACCTGGTCGAGCATCTCGCGGTGCTGGCCGGTCACGGTAACGACGGTCTCGAACTCATCCGTGCGTGTCTTCAGCTCGTTGACGAGCGGGCACATCTTGATTGCCTCCGGGCGGGTACCGAAAACGAGCATTACTTTCTTCTTAGTCATTGGCCTTGCTCCTCTTTGACTCCTTGCGGAGAAGCATGTAGAAACGGGTGTTGCCGACCACGTAGCGCTTCACCAGGCGCTTGGGCTCCTGCATCATGCGGAAGAGCCACTCCAGGTTCGCGCGCTGCATCCACATCGGGGCGCGCGGGATGTTGCCGGAGACCACGTCGAACGAACCCCCCACGCCCACGAAAGCGCCCTTGGCGCCCAGCTCGCGGAAACGCTCGATCAGGCGTTCCTTCTTGGGCGAGGTGATGCCCACGAACACGATGTCGGGCTCGGCCCGCTCAACCTCGGCGACCACGGCATCGAACTCGTCATCGCCGAAGTAGCCGTCACGGTAACCCGCAAGGACCATATTGGGATACCTCTCAGACAGTACCTCGGCGGTCTTTGCGACCACTTCGGCCTTTGCGCCCAGCAGGTAGACACTGTGCCCCTCGCGCTCGGCCAGCCCGCACAGCTCCCACATGAGGTCGATGCCGGCCACGCGCCCCGGAAGGTCCACGCCCAGTTTCTTGGCGGCCATGACCATGGAAGCGCCATCTGCGTTCACGATCTCGCAGCGGCGCACGCACGCGTCCATCTCGGGATCGTCGCGCATCTGCAGCAACTTGTCGGCGTTCACGCCGATCAGGTGGGCGAAGCGCCCTTCTTTGATGAGAGCATCGGTCGCCTCGACGGTCTGTCCCATCGTCCAGGGGTCGACGGGGGCGCCCAGGACTTCGACTCGCCCGGGAAGATCAACCGTTGAACTGGTGCCTTCGTATTTCCCTCTTGTCTCTTTAGCAAGCGCCATTTCCGCTGACAACCTCAATCACTGTTAATAGGATTATTTTTAAATCGAAGAAAACGCCACGTTTGGCGATATATTCCAGGTCGCGACGAACCATGCCGTCGAATCCCGTCGAGTTACGCTCTGTAACCTGCCACCAGCCGGTGATGCCTGGTTTGACGGCCAAACGCCGCAGGTCGTACTCCGTGTACTGCGCGACCTCATTCGGCAGCGGTGGCCTGGGGCCAACCACGGACATCTGGCCCAGGAACACGTTCAAGAACTGGGGGAACTCGTCGATGGAGTGTTTTCGTATGAACCTGCCGATCTTTGTGACGCGGGGATCGTCCCTCATCTTGAACATGGCGCCGGCGATCTCGTTTTGCCCCTTGAGCTCGGCGAGGCGCTCGTCGGCGTCTTTGTACATGGAGCGGAACTTCCACATGCGGAAGGTGGACAGGCTGCCGTCGCGGTGGGTCTGGCCCACGCGGATCTGGCTGTAGAACGGGTTGCCCTCGCTCTCCAGGCGGATGGCGGCGGCGAGCACAAGGCTCGGTATCGCGATGACGGCCAGCACGCAGCCGCTGAACACGATGTCGAAGGCGCGCTTGACGGTGCGGTAGGCCAGGCGCGTGCGGTCCCAGTCCTTCACGGCCTGCATGGCCTTGTAGCGCATGCTCGCGCCGTCGCCGCTCATTGCCTGGGCAACAAGCGCGGCCCCCGCCGGCGCTCCTGTAGAATATTCAGTTTTATCTGACACTATTTCCTTCAAACCTACGTCCCCATCCCCGGGGATCCTCCCTGTCCCGTTAAACAGTCGCCCGTAATTAGGCGATCGCTTTTTTAAGGTTTCGCATTACGCGCTGCTCGGCTGAAAGCACCGCGAGGCCAACGCGAGTGGTTACGCGCCGGCCGCAAAGGTCGAGCTCCAAATAAGCAGTGCTCTTGCGTCTGTTAATGTTTTTGATAAGGCCCTCGTGGCCCAGCAGCGGACCTGCCGTCACTACGACCTGGTCGCCGTCTTTTAGGGCCTCGCTCATGGGCACTACGCGGTCTCCCCTATGCGTAAAACTGCCGATGAGCTGGACCTCTTCTTTTGCCAGCGGCACAAACTGACCGTCCTGGGATAGCACCCGGGCAAAGTCGTCCATGCACAGCAGATACTGTTGCACGGTGCGGGGATCTGCCGTATCGCAGATGAGATAACCGGGAAAGAGCGGCTTGGTCGTGTTGACCCATTCGCCGTGAACTTTAATCTCGGTTTGAAATTGGGGATAAAAGAGCTCCTGCATGGCACCTGTCGGCAGCACGTGCTCAATGCGCTCGCGCATTATGTCTTCGCGACCGTTAATGACCTGGATCACATACCACACGAGCACCACCCCCTTGCTGTCTTACGTGTGGCTCACGGGGTTTGGGTATGGCTTCGCCAGGGCGCTTAGTGCGCGAAGGCGCTCCATATTCAAACCCTGAGCCCAGTTAGACAAGCACGTGGCTCTGCCCCACCGTGAACGGTATGTATGAGTGCAGTGGCTAGAGTCGCGGACGTGTATCGCAAAAATGACCGCGACTCCAGCTGGCTGCGTGCGGCCCAGTCAAGCGGGTACAAAACTGGACCGCACGCAAACAGCTGCAGGACTGCTGCAATTTGTCATGAAATATCGATTCGAATGAACAGCTTGCACATAGACAGGAACAAAGTCATTCGATGCGAAACGCATGACGAGGCTATTGGAGCTCGTGGTTTTTCTGACACCGCCGTTACGGCCGGATGCTGATCGACCCTGCGCTTTGCGGCTTGCTGGAGCCGTGAGCACAGTTGAACCCATGTAACGTTAATTATCCTAGCACAGCAGGTAGCCCATACGTTTTGGGGTGTGTTGAGCAACATATTGTTTATTTGCCGTGGTTATGGGGGATATCGCGCCGCCTCGCACACATTGCCGCAGGTTTATGGGGGTGTGTGGTTTGGCGATCACTGCCTGAGTTGTATTGCTGAGGGCGTGAATTGCTCAAACTATTAAGTTTGGCTAACAAACTTTGTACAAAACCGGGAAGGTAATTGCGCAACTTTTTGCGGGATGGGCGCGGGTGCACGCGTCACTTTCGTTTGTGGGGGTTGATGAGTATGAAAAAGGCCACCGATTACGCGGTGGCCTTTTGGATTCACGATGGTGGAGACGAGGGGGATCGAACCCCTGACCTCTTGACTGCCAGTCAAGCGCTCTCCCAGCTGAGCTACGCCCCCGTGACGAGGAGATACTATAGGGGAAGATTCATGGTAGTGCAAGCAGTTTTTTGCAATTGATTCTCGCACTTACGGGTTTTCCCACTCGCCCGCCGTCTCGATAAAACTCTGATGCAGCAAATACGCTATTGCAGTGCCGGTATGGACTTCGATCTTTGCGGTTGACCTGACTATGTTGCTGATGCCCGTGTCGGCTAGCAGGGCTAAGGGGCTGTGGTCTAGTTCCCACTCTAGGCCGTGTTCGCTTATCTCTGTGTTGGGAGCGATGGCGATGATGGAGAAGGTTTTGCCCTCGGCGCCCTCGACGGTCCAGGTCTCGTCCTGGTGCAGTATTCTGGCCGTCACTTCGTCTTCTTCGATCCAGACGGGGGCGTCCGCATAGCCTGCCAGTAGCCCCAACACAGACAGGTCCATGTCCGGGCGGCCGCCGGTGGCGCAGGTTGCTACCACTTCGGCGGCTGGCCAGCGGCGGCGGACGGAATCGAGTGCCAACGCCAGATCGGTATAGTCCTTGTAAGGATCGTGGCGCTCCACCTCAAAGGCGTCAGCGGCATCGACCAAAGCGCGTCCCGCGTCGCTCACCGTGTCGGCATCCCCCACATACACGTCGCAGCCCAGCCCCGCGCCCAACAGGGCGTCAAGCCCGCGGTCCACGGCGACAACATGGTCGCACTCCCCTGCCAGGCGGCACAGCAACTCAGGGCTCGCCACCACCGGCGAGCCGCAAACAACTAATACCTTACAAGCCACGGCCCTCGCCTAGCCCTCAAACGAAAGCACGCGGGCCAGGTCCAGGTCCTCATAGCTGTCGATAAAGATATCGCAGTTATCGCAAACCTCGTCGCGCTCCATGCGGCCGTGCGGGTCATAAATGCCCACGCGCTCAAAGCCTGCAGTGCCAGAGCTCTTAAGTCCAAAAACGGCGTCCTCAAACACCCACGCGCGCTCGAACTTGTGCCCGTGGCGATCCTCCAGGCGACGCAGCGCCAACTCGTATACATCCGGGAACTGCTTGGAACGTCCCGCCTCGCCCGTCGTGGTAACAAACTCCATATAGCGATCAAGGCCAGCAGCCGCAAGGGCGGACTGCACCAGTTCGGCCGGCGTGGACGTGGCCACGCACATGGCAATGCCCGCCGCCTTCGCCTGCTCCAGAAACGCCAGGAGCCCCTCGCGCGGCGGCACCCTGGAGTACCCATCAATCAGAATCTCGCCCAGCTCGCGATACAGCTCCTCGCCATTCGCGCCAACGCCCCAGGTATCGTGGTAGGCCTCGCACTCGTCCTCGAGCGACAAATGCTCAAACTGGGCAAAATCGTCGACCGTCACATCAATGCCATGGCGGCGCAATAACT
>OLQT01000748.1_pt1 | contig 22161 bp, 22 predicted proteins | sample 1672651 | NCBI WGS metagenome assembly OLQT01 (sample SAMEA3136709, study PRJEB25190) | human gut metagenome | biome: human gut; feature: human-associated habitat; material: faeces | place: Austria | collected 2013 | reverse complement strand
ATACGCTTTCTGCATATCCATTTCTATGCAGAAAGCACCTATCACTTCATTAGATTCATCTTCCGCTGTCACAGGATAACAGGCTGTAAAAATAGGTCCCCATGTTGTATCAACAATATCCTGAGAATATACTGTTTTTCCAGAAAGTGCTTTTTCTATATAAGGAACCATCTCCTTTTCAATCGGATCTCCTGGATGTCTGACGTCACCAGCCGATGGATCCAGTCCGTCTACAACGTAAATCAATCTACCGTCTTCATTTCTGGTTGCTGTGTAAATATATCTCGTAGAATTCAGCGTTCTGATTTCATTCATATATGTCGACATATTCTTGAATAGTTCTGTATTCTCATCAGCTTTACTTTTTATTTCATTAAAATCTTTTCGTCCCAGTCTGTCATTTACCAGCTTATGAACCGCATCTGCACTGGAAATATCTCGTTCAATTTCTGTTTTCAGAGCAGTTTTGGTATATGCTTGTTGTAAAATAAAAGTATATGCAACAACAAACAAAATCACCATTGCCAGAAGGAATACCAACCGTCCCTCAAAAATTTTCCAATGATTTACCGGATTTTGATCTTTTCTTTTTTGTTTTATATAGTTATTTTTCATCATCGTATTTCACATGCCTTTTCCCTAATTTTAATTTAATACAAAAACGCTTCAACCCTTCACGTATTATATATGGTTATCCCCAAAAGATAAAGAGTTTCATCTTCCTTGATGAAGATAAGGTTCTTCTCCGTTGCCACCAGCAGAATTAACTCGAGATACTACCGTATCCTCTGCATCATTTTCCCTTGTCTAACAGATGTTAGTTAAAGGATCGTTTTCTTCTGCTTCGGTAAAAGGCAGAGGTTCGCCATTTTAGAGCGGAGCGGCAACTGAAAGCATGAACTTGCTTTTTCCATCGCCGGGATTGCCCTGCAACAGCGTACCCTTACCAAACGGAATACATGGACACCATAGCCATTTCACTTCTTTTGGCTCGATTCACTTGCCTTGACAACTTCAAGAAGTACGCTGAAAGGTATTTCATTTTCAATCATTTTTCTTTTTCTCACTTTCTATAGAAAATATTATAAAAGTCATAACACATAATTTGAATAGATTTTATTCAAACTTGTGCTATGACTTTTTCATTTAATGTGATCAGATTATTAACTTTCATATTCAAATAATTTGGCAATCAACATCACATACCGACACCACACACTGCACAAACTTTATACAGTTTTGCTGCCCTTTTATATTCCTTGATCTCTTTTACCATAATCCATCCAAGATAAATAATCTCACTTCCGCAAGATACCTTATTATTAGCCTATTTAAAACTATATACTGGAAGATTCAATTCATTTCCTAGTAATTGTGCATATTCTGCTGTACTTCCAGCATTTGATGTATATACGATAGCTTTCATTCTTACCTCCATTTTCTCGCATACAAGAAGTACCTCACTCCAAAATGCCTGCCAATGCCAGAAATTTTTTATCTGACTGAATGGATTGGGTCAAAAATTTACCATTCTGGAATAATGCATACGTAGTGACTGGAGCAGGGACATTCTGAGCATTTTCTTTGTCCGTAATATGAATGGCCTTAAACAAGATGCCATGTTCCTTTGCCACTTGCTGAACCCTTGGCACCCAATAATATGTATATGGACACTGATCGGTGTAATAAAGGACAAAACCAGTTTTCTCAATCGCAGGATGCTTTGCACATTCTCTAAATTTTGGTGGTTGGGCATCCTTTTCAACAGGAAGATACATGAGATTGATTCCACAGTCCGATACGTCTGCAACCTTGAATCCTTTGTAATTCAGAAACTTTGGATCGGCAAGAAATTCCCTCTTTCGGCCTTCTGCACACAAAATGCAAATTCCTTTTCGCCCCTGCATTTTGGCATCCCGGATACATTTGTCCAATAAATCATTAGAATACCCATGTCCCTTCATAGAACCGGAAACCCATAGACAGTTGATATAGAACCAGCCATCTGCTTCAATGGGTACCCAGGCATTTTCTGCCGGAATGTATTCGATGAAACATTTGCCACGCTCTTCACTTCGATAAAAAACAAGTCCCTCATCAAAGCGCTGCTTCATCCACTCCTTTTTGGCAAGACTTTGCTTACCGGACATAGCACAACAAATATGTTCTTTATCAATATTTTCTTTTGTCACTCGGATGTAATTCATGATTTATTCCTCCTGAAAATTTCTACTATTCATTTCTCCATTCAACCTTGGGCTTCCACTCATTTCCACTTTTATCCTCCAAAATAATGTTATTTACCCTTTGTCTTCACCTTCTAAAAACGATGTAACAAGAAAATAAATAACTCCAAATAAAACAATACTTCCGATCATAATACCAATCATCTGATTTACACTTACCACATTTCCGTGAAATACGGGCTTACAATCAAGAGTGTCTCTTATTGCTTCAACCATTTCATTCGGATACTGTTTCCTCTCCATCTCGCTGAAAACTCCATGAAGCATATGATTCTTAATCAATGAAGTGGCATATGTACTTGGAAGATACGACAACACCTTTTGAAGCCCCAAACCAAAATTTGAAATTGGCATATAAGCGCCACATATAAATCCATATCCTGCACTGACAATTGTCCCCACAGCCGAAAGCTGTCCCTGTGTTGTCAACGGAAAGCTAATGATACTTGAAATTGTACTTCCAAATAAAACAAGCAATATCATATCAAATAAAACCCATATTACATCTGCTATATTCATATACCATCCCATTTTAAATAAATATCCCAAGCATAATATGAATGCAAATCCATTGACCATCAAAGAATTAGCAACTGTTGAGAGGAAATATCCTAAATAAATTTTTCGCTTGCTGACCGGTGAAACATCAAAATCTTTCCTTGTTCCATTTGCCTTGTCTTGTACCATAGTCAGATTTACACAAAATGTTACAGTAATACAGCTTACTGCCAAACGTGATGCTGTTAGCTGTGCAGCCACGGTTCCATTAATAAGTTTATCCGAAATCGTGATCATATCTGGAATGGCTGACGTAAATGAATCTCTAAAACATTCGCAAGAAATGTAGCATACAGAACAATCAAAATGACAGGTGTGATCATAGATGTAAACAACATACCTTTATCTTTAAAAAACAGTTTCCTATTTCTGTTCATTAATGCCAATACTGTCCTCATCAGCGCTCACCTCCTAGCTTTTTTCCTGTAACCGCAAGAAACACATCATCCATGCCACCTTTTACGACTTCATAATCCGTAAATAGCTCCTGATGATCAATAATAAGTTTCGTTGCTTCCTTCGTATTTCTTACTTTTATCTGATATCCATCACGTATTTTTTTATATTCTCTATTCAATGTTTTAATTTCATCTTCAGAAACACCATAAACTGACACTATATCTTGCACATAATTATTTTTAAGTTCAAATGGTGTACCTTGCGCAGCAATACTTCCTTTATCAAGAATCACAACATACCCAGCATTAGCTGCCTCTTCCATATAATGTGTAGTCAGAAATACTGTCAAATTTTCCGTTTTCTGAAGTTTCTCAATAACATTCCAGATTAATTGCCTTGTTTGTGGATCAAGCCCTGTAGTAGGCTCATCAAGAATTAAAATTTCCGGTCTATGTAACAATGCACGAGCAATATCAATTCTTCTTCTCTGTCCTCCCGACAGTTTTCCTACAGGTCTATTTAAAAACTCGTCAAACTCAAGAATCTCAACTAGCTCCTGTAATCTCTTATCAAAAGCATTACCTGTAATACCATACAAAGCAGCTCTGCTCATTAAGTTTTCTTTCACTGTAAGTGGTTTATCAAGCACACTATCCTGAAACACAACTCCAAGCATCCTTTTTGTCTGTGCGCCGGCTTTGTCAGTTTCAATTCCATTTACAAGAACACTCCCACTATCTTTTTTCAACAGTCCACAAAGAATAGAAATAGTTGTACTTTTCCCTGCGCCATTTACTCCAAGAAATGCAAACAATTCGCCTTCTTTTACACGAAAGCTCAAATCATTTACTGCTTTTACTTCCCCAAAGCTTTTATTCAAATGGTTGATTTTAATTATATCTGATACCATATTTTCTCCTTTTATTTTCCTTAAATGCAGTAACATACATTGGATTTACCTTTTTTAGAATCCATACATTCAAAAATTGTTCAGATCCATGCCTTTCAATCTTCAAATCATATTAAAATAGCATTCATATAGCTTATTAGAATATGGCATGGAGCAAAGATCACCGCAAAAATCAACAACAAAATACTGCCACTTATAATACCACTTTCGATAAATAATAAAGACGGGATAATTGATAAGTATAAAGACTTTCGTATAGAATTCTCTTTCCAAAACGCAATCCAGCCTAAGCAATACAATATTACAAGTATCACTCCCAAAACTAGATAAACTGTTTTCCATTGCTTAAACCAATATCCTTTACTCATAAAAGGGATTATAAGAAACATACTGAAAAAACATCCAAACCTTCCAATCTGTTCGAGTAATCCAACTAATTTATTCTTGTAACGATTTTCAAATCCATCTTTACATGTTATCGCAAAAACAATATTAGGAATCAAAATCACAACAATAAAAATCAATCCCCAGTAATTCAAATACTTATTCATTGTGTCCTCCTATCTAACAAAAAAAAAGACACAGGCAAAAATAACAATTCATTTCTGCTCTGCGTCTTAGCGTCTGGCGATGGATTTATAATCCATGATATGATTCTTAACATTGATAATAAAACTTTTTTTACATTTTGGACAAAATAGCGGAAAATGTTTTAATTCCGTATCATCCAATATCTGAACTCGTGTCTTTGATTTGCATGCTGGACATAAAATCCACTTATCTGTTACTACTGCTTTCATCTGAGTCACCTCCCGATAAATCACGTAAAGTGCTTTCCTTAACACCTAAACCTTTTAAATATGTCATACCAGTATTATGAAGCATGCAATACATATTTTCTTTTGTATCCTTGACAATACCTGATGCAATAAGAGTTCCTATCCCTTGTGTATACACCATCATTGTCATCGCAAAATCCATTACTTGTTTTGGAGTAATCCCAAGCATTTCTGCCATTTTCTGATACAAATTGTCAGCATCCAAACTATCCATATGCAACTCGAAGCCAGTACTTAGAAGTTGACTTCTTTCTCCTGTATAAAGGAAACGAAACAAATTAGGATTTTCCAATGCTAAATCAATCGTTCCTTTTCCTCTTTGTTCAAATGTAGTAAATTCATTATTGCTCTGACTATAATACGTATTCTCTATATACTGCTCCACAAAAGGAATCAATTCCTCACGCAATCCATCCATTCCACCAAACTGCCATGAAATGGGTGCTGTAGAGCATCCTAGCTCCTTAGCTACAGCTTTTATATTCAGTGTAGCATATCCATTTTTAGCAATAAGCTTTAATGCAGCCTGCAACATGTCTTCTTTTTTTATTTTTGGACTACTCGGCATAAAAACCTCCAATACTATAAATCTGTTTATTGTAAACTCATTTATAGTATATCACAATGTCACCACATTTCAATTACGGGTATTAATTTTCTAAAACTTCATTTGATACAATTCTATACCAAGCACCGCATTATACCCTGTCACCGCAAACACACTAAATCTTTCAACAACCCCAAAATAATCTTTTGGTACAACATTCATTCCCATTGCACCTACCATCATCATTCCAAGAGCAATTGCTGCAAAAATACCATAAGAACGACAACTTTTATCTTTTACTCCGGCAATTATGATCAAAGCCAAAGATACTATGGACAACAATACTACTATCATTGTTGAAAAAATATGCATTTTATCTTGAAATGTACCTGCATAGCCACTTTCACTTAAAGGAAACATACCAAATCCTACTGCGGATACCCACTCCATAATCGCAAAAAGATAGATTCCTACTCGCAAAAGTTTTGTTTTCTTATTCTGAATACCTACGCATACCATCATTGTACACACCAAAGTACATACATTGTACAAACTGCTTAACTGATTCCATAATTGAAGCGATGGTGCATTTGATGCACTAAGATCACTTACTGCTTGTGCCATCCAGTTGTAGCCAGGATATGCAAGCGGTGAAAAGACAACTGCTGCTGTATATGACAAAAAAGCTACTACACCAAGTAATCCACAGCTACTACACCAAGTAATCCACAATAATTTACTAAACTCTTTTTCTTTGTCATACAGAATACTCCTCACAAAAACACTTCAGATAATCATCCAAAAGATTCTTATCTGTTTCATAGTTGAACTGAGCATTATTCTGATCCAATTCATAATCCATCAATCCATGTATTGTCATCGCAAAACTCACTGCACTCATATCTGGATTTTTAAAATGAAGCAATTTATGTACCTCCATCGCATAGAAAAGCTGTTTTGTTGCTAAAATCATCTTATCCGTCTCTTCTACTACAATTTTTGCTGCTACAGGATTCAAACTTCTTTCAGAATAGATAACCTTGTAGAAATTCATCATATGTTCCTGCTGATTCATATTAAAATATCCTTTGACCATCATCCTCAATATTTCCAATGCACTCTTTCCTCTAAAAATAGTCATGTAATCAATCACACCTATATTAGCGGTTTTTTTAGCCTCTTCCCGAAGAAATTGATACATTACTTCAACAAGTTCCTCTTTTGAAGCAAAATGATTGTACAGTGATGGTTTTTTTATTCCAACTTTATCTGCAATCATATTCATAGAAACGTTACCAAGTCCTTTATCAGCCGCTAGCTCCAATGTAGCCATGATAATCTCTTTTTTTCTTGTATCACTCATTGTTTATCTTAACCACCCTCCACATATTACTTATCAGTCGCTTATAAACTACCGTTTGGTAGTTTTACAGTATCACACTGACCTGCATAATTCAAGTATAGCTAGAATAACTCCTGACATTTTTCTTATCTATATCCACTTATAATAAATCAGGAGAATCTGAACTAAATTCGATTCTCCTTTTTTCGTTTACTCCTCAATAATTCTTTCTGGATGATTCCTTTTTATATGCAGATAAAGCGCATATTTAGGAATGTTATAAATACTCTTATACATTTTATTCTTAATAAAATCATGCACTAATTTTAAGTCGTCATCATTCTCACTATAAGTTAATGTCGCTATTTTTGAATCATCAATAAAATCAAATTCTTCAAGCATCTTTTTTGTTTCCATATATAGTTCTTTATTATTCATTTGCTTACCCTAAGAAAAAGGCCATTGACACTTAAGTCAATAGCCAAATATTCAACCCTAATAATATAAACTCTTTTATCCTTTAACTCCGGTTTCTCCACCAATACCATTCACAAACCACTTTTCAGTTAACGCAAACAATACAAGTAGTGGAACAATAATAATTGCACTTGCAGCCATGACAAGACCCCAATTTGTTCCATAAGCACCACCTTCAATAAAGAAAGCTCTTAATCCTTGAGAAACAAGATAATGAGAAGGATCATTTGTGATCAAAGATGGCCACATATAATTATTGTATGCAGAAATAAAGCTCATTAGTCCTAGCGTTACAAAAGATGATTTCGTAACTGGACATACAATGTGCCAAAGAATTTCCCAATGACTTGATCCATCCATACGAGCAGCTTCAACTAGACTTTTTGGAATTTGCATAAATCCCTGTCTTAACAAGAAAACACCAAATGTAGATACTGTACTCGAAATAATAATTCCCGTAAATGTATTCAGCAACTTCATATGAGAAAGAATAATATATGAAGGAATATAAGTTGCGGCAACCGGTAACATATATGTTGCCATGACAATTATAAAAATAGTATTTTTGCCTTTGAAATTCATAAACACCAAAGCATAGGCAAGCATAGCCGACGTTACAACTTGTAGGGCAACAATCAACAAAGAAATCCATCCTGTATTAAAAATGTAAGATAAAATTGGAGATGCTGTTATAACACTAACTATATTACCCAATTCAATGTGACTAGGAAGAAAAGATGTAGATCGCATGACTTCCTCACTCGGCTTTAAAGAACTACTAACCATCCATATAAATGGTAATGCAGTCAATGCGGAAACAAGTGTTAAAAATACGATACGAAGTCCAAGAAAAGATAAGTTTTTAAAAGTTTTTTTATTCATAATTCACCCATTTTTTAGAATACTTAAATTGAAAGATCGATAAAGCCACAGTAATAATCATCATAATTACGGCTATCGCAGAAGCTTTTCCCATTGAAAATTCCTGGAATCCAAGCTGGTAATACATATACAACAAAGTTCTTGTAGAGCCAGATGGACCTCCTTGTGTCAAAATTTGAATTTGGTCATATGCCTGTAATGAATTGATCATTGTGATAATTGTAAGAAAAAAGGTTGTAGGCGAAATCGAAGGTAACGTAATATCAAAAAATTGACGAATTCCATGAGCTCCATCAATGGAACTTGCTTCATAAAGATCTTTTGGAACCTTTTCTAATGCCGATAAATAGAAAATCATCGCATACCCTAAAGATTTCCATACCGTAACAATAATGACGGACAACATAGCTGTTTGGGATGAAGAAATCCATTTTAATCCAGGTAATGAAAAGAAATTCAATATTTGATTGGCAAGCCCATTATTTGGTTGAAATATCCATGTCCATACAATAGAAATAGCTACTGTTGGTGTAATCCAAGGAGAAAAGATAATAAACTTTAACACTTCCGAACCATGGAATTTTTTAGAAAGAGCCAAAGCCAATAATAAGCCAAATACAATCGTTGGAACTAAAGTTCCCACTGTAAATACAATCGTATTTATTAATGCTTCATAAAAACGACTATCCTGAAATACCGATAGATAATTTTCTAATCCTACAATTTGATAGGTTGGACTCATAAAATCTGAGTTTGTAAAGCTGATCCAAATAGCCTTACAAATTGGATATAACCAGAATACACATAACGGAATAAATGCAGGTAATACAAACAAGCATATATTTCCTAAATTTTTAAATTTATAATTTTTCATATCAAACCACTCTCTTTTTTAAGCTTGAAGATCCAATAACACACAACTAATCCCAATAATCGCAATCAAAGCTAAACTTACTAATGAAATTTTTTGATGATATATGCACACAGAAAATATGGTTGAGGCAATAATCCCGATTCCACACCACAATGCATATGCAACCGCAAGATTCATGCCTTCTAATACGCGAGAAAAGGAATAATGGCATATAACATACAAAACTAAGCAGAATACCGTCCATGTGATGATTGTAAACGCATTTGTCTTTTTTAAAAATCCAGTCGCAAGCACTTCAGCTCCAATTGCGATGAATAACCATATTTTGGGATTTAGTTGCATATTGTCTCTCCAGTTTCGATATCAAACAAATGAATATGATCCTCATTCAATCTAAAATTTAGATGTAATCCAGGTCTATATTTCTTATTTTCCTCCACCGAAGAAACAATCTTGCCATCACTTGTTTTTACATGAAGATTTCCTTCATATCCAAGCATTTCATATACGTCCACAACACCTGAAAAGAAAGCTTTTTCTTCATCTTCACACGGAACTACATGTTCAGGACGAATTCCAAGAATTGCCTTATGATTCTGTTTATTCTGCTTACGAATTTCGTTTGCACGCTCTTCATTCACTTTAAACATTCCATTCTTTCCCTGAATATAAATATCATTTCCTTTGGCAATCACGTCCACTTCAACAAAATTCATTCCTGGCATACCAATAAAGCCTGCAACAAAACGATTCACTGGATAGTGAAACATATTATATGGTGTATCAATTTGTTGAATCACACCATTATTCATAACAACAATCTTCGTAGCTAAAGTCATCGCCTCTGTTTGATCGTGTGTTACATAAATAAATGTCGTATCCAATTTTTCATAAAGTGAAGCAATCTCAACACGCATCTGCGATCTTAATTTTGCATCCAAGTTAGAAAGAGGTTCATCCATCAAAAACACTTTAGGCTTTCGAATCATTGCTCTACCCATTGCGACTCTTTGTTTCTGTCCGCCAGACAATTGATTGGGCTTTCTATCTAAAAGAGCTTCTAAATCTAACATTTTTGCGATTTCATTTACACGCACTTCAATCTCTTTCTTTGGAATTTTATGAATCTTCAAAGAATACGCAATATTATCCCTAACACTCATATGTGGATACAATGCATAATTTTGAAATACCATCGCAATATTTCGATCTTGAGGTTCCACCTCATTCATGACTTCACCATCAATCACAAGTTCTCCTTGAGAAATATCTTCAAGTCCTGCAATCATTCGAAGTGTTGTAGATTTTCCACAACCTGAAGGCCCAACAAGAATCACAAATTCTTTCCCTTCAATATCAATATTTACATCTTTAACAGCTTCATATCCATTGTCATATTTTTTATATATATTTTTTAGTTGAATATTCGTCATACTATATTTTTTAATTCTCCTATATTTTTTAAAATCACATCTGCATACGGAATAAGTGCCTGCTTATTTGATACACCAGTCAATACACCAATTGTTTTTGCACCTGCACTCTTGGCAAATCGCAAATCATTAGGCGTATCCCCTATCATCAAGACATTTTCACACGTTGTATTCCATACACTTGCACAATAATCAATCAATTTCACATCTGGCTTTTTAGGAATTGAACCATCACACGTAGATAGGATTTCAATTTCCATACCACTTTCTTTCAAACATTTTTGTGTAACCACCATACTATCGGTAGTCGCAATCGCAACACAAATATTCTTTGACTGCAAATACCCATATAATTCCTTTAAGTTTGTTGTGAACACATACGGCTGTTTATCCGCTTCATCTTCAAACAATTGTGTTACTTCACTTTGAAAAGAATCCATATTTACCTTTTTACCATTACACGAAAATACTTTTTGTAACGCTTTACTAATCGTTTCATATGTTCCAATCGCAATTTGTCCTTCCGGATCCACCTGTTCATCTCCATAAATTCCTAGAGCAACCAGACATTCTTGTTGTACAAAAGTATTCATCTGATATCTTCTACAAAGTCTAGAAATTACGCGATAGGTTACGGGAAGCCAAAAGGATTGAAATTCAATCAACGTTCCATCTTTATCGAAAATGATTCCTTTAATATCATTGAATCGCATTGACTACATCCCCAAAACTATAAAATTCATGTTCTTTTTCACCAGAATACACTGGATTTGTATAGAAAATACAATCGCCATTTTGATTTTCTGCACCAAAACGCATCCAATGATAACCATCCATATTCCAATCTGTCATATAAGATACAGAAGCTATTCTTCGATCTAAATCAAAATCACAATTTAAATCTTCGCGAATTCCATCTTTCATCACAAAAAAATGAATAGGTTCTTTTACATTGTTCAAATAAAAACTTGCTCTAAATGTACCTGGCATCGTTATCTCATCGCCTGGAAAGACTTCATTCGTATTGATAGCTAAAACCATTTTTAATTGAATAAATCTTGTGATAAATACATGACGCTTACGAAGACCATCCAACACACTATTCTGACTTAAGCCTTCACAATACACATGAGTTGTCGGATCTCCTACAATGGAAGGTCCACTATCTTGTGTATACCATTCATTCAACAATGCATGTGTATCACTTCCACCAATACCACAAATTTTCCATCCATCATTCCACATCGCATCAATAAACTGAATTGCCTTTTGATTTGCCTCATGATTATTCGGATATGTAGGATCATTGATTATTTCTAAACAATTTATCTTTTCGAGCAAGTACTCAGGATACATCCACTGCCACGGATACAAGAATGGATGATTGATACTGATGATGCATCCTTCTTTATTTAAAGCATCTAATGTTTCTTCAAAAATACCTCTTGTATCTTCTGCACAAATGAAATCCAAATCATCTACTCTTTTCTTCAACCCAAAAATATTGGCATGACCAAATACAGTTGTAATTTCAATTCCACACAAGACAAGCAAATCTGTATTTACCCATGTAGAAGGAACTAGATTGTGTTCCGTAGCCGAATAGAAATCCAATCCCATTAATTCGGCTTTTACCATCTGATTTGAAAGATACTCATGTCCATCCGATAAAATGGTGTGACAATGAAAATCACCTTTATACCAACCCGTACAATTTCTCTTTTTTTCATTTGGATCAAAACTAGAAAGATTTCCCTCTTTATCCATCCAAACAACATCCCCACAAGTTTCCTTAACTTTTTTATATTCAGATTCACAAGTAACATTTACCTGCATCTCATTTAATAGATATTTCTTAGCTTCATTCCATAAGGCCAATTCAATCACATATGTCCCTTTTTCTAAAGTGCAAGGAACACAACCAATAGAAGCACTTTTTACATCATTTGTGATTGCGATAACACTTTCACCCGAACCCAATTGTCGATGAAATATAATATTGTCATCTTCATCTTTCACAAATAAATCCAATGCAGACAATAATGTTGAATTACCCTCAATCGAAATACTAAGTGCAGCTTGTCTATCATTCAAAAGAAGCTGCATCTTTTGAACAGCAGCAGCTTCTTTAGAGAATATATAATTCAATACTTCTTTCATAATTACTTATTAACCGCATCCAATGCAGCCTGTGCAGTTTTTTGAGCTTCATCAAGCGCTTCTTTTGCAGAAACATTATCAATTTCTACTTTATCAGCCGCAATCTTTAACGCATCATAAACCTGACCATTTGTAGGATCAACAGGATATAAAGATGCATGGTCTGCCTGATTGAATGGTACAGCAGCTTGTGGATGATCTTCCAAGAACTTTTTGTAAGTTTCATCTTCCATAATTTGTTTATTTACCGCAACATATCCAACTGAAGTATTCCATGTAACCTGTGAATCAACAGACATAAAATATCTCATAAACTCATAAGCACCTTGTTTTTCATCATCGCTAGATGCATTTAATACACTCATAGTTAGTGCTGTAGCCGTTGGTTGTGATTTTGTACTACTTGACCAAGCAGGTTGCTCCATTGCTTGAACGATACTAAAATCAAGGTCAGCCTGATCTCCTGAAGAACCAGTATAACCACCAGCTTTATTTTGAATTACATCATCAATTGTGTCATACCAGTATTCCCAACCTTGGCCACCAGAATGAATTGTCATCGTTTTATCTTCATGAATCCATTTTCTAAATTGTTCAAACACATCAACCCATTCTTGAGAATTAATTGTTACTTTCTTTCCATCTTCAGAGAAAACTGAAGCTCCATTACTAAATGCAGCATCAATCATATTGTCTGGTCCCCACATTGGTTCCCAACCATAATCATACTTACCAGTATCTTTGATTTTCTGTGCAGCATCACCTAAATCTTGCCAAGTTTGAATTGAAGTTGGATCTACACCAGCATCTTTAAACGCTTGTACATTGTAGTAAAGAACCTGAGTTGTACCATATGCAGGCAACGCAAATTGTTTTCCATCTTCATCTGTTCCTTGATTATAGAAAGCCGAAATTAAATCATCCTTATTGAACGTTTCATCTTTTTCAGTATACGCATTCAAATCTGCCAATAAATTCTTTTCATCTAAAGTTCTAGCTGAATTTGGATTTAATAACACCAAATCTGGCGCTGAATTACCCGCAATTGCAGCCTGAAGCTTTTGATATGTTTCATCATAATCAGCCTGCGTAACTGTTTTAACCTCGTATTTGTCCTGTGATTCATTGTACTTATCTACAATGTCCTGAATCACACCCACTGCTGTTTTTCCACCAGCGTACCAAAATTCTACAGTCGTTTTTTCTCCTGATTGTGATGCAGATTTTGAAGTTGCATTTGTACCTGAACAACCTGTCATCATTAATAGTCCTGCCATTGCAGCACTAATCAATTTCTTATTCATCTATCTATATCCTCCTAAGACGGATTTATGATATCTGAAAAATGTTAAGGGATTTGCCCCCTTTTGGTTAAATATATGTTAAACAGCATCATTTTATTACAAGTAAACAACAACGATATACATCATTACCCCTTTATATAAAGCATGTAAAGCGCATTCATTAAATCTCAAAGGCCAAAAAAAGGCCATTGACACTTAAGCCAACAGCCTTAAACTTTCAACTCAGTACTTTATATATAATCGTTATTTTCTAAACACATCGATCATATCCGCAAACCACTTTAAATCATTCGTATTCTTAAAATTATGTGCCGCAATATAAAGTCTTCCATCCTCATTCAAGTTTATTGAAAACTTAGTATTCGATAAAGCCATAATTCGCTCTAATCGATTTGAATTTAAGATTTCAAGAGCTAATTTCTCATCCCCACAAGTCAAATTAAACTTCTTATCAAATGCCTCATTTCCAGTTTTTATAGATTTAATATCCATAAAACCACGAGGATATATCGTAAGCCAAGTATCAAACCTTTGATCAAGCTTACACAACATCCACTTTCCTTCATATATTGTATTTTCATTCTTTTCCCATAAACCAGTCTCATCACGCAACACCTCACTCACATCTGTAAGTTTAATGGTACAAAACTCAACATCTAGACCTTTATATTTACCTTGTACATAGTCTTTAGCACTACAATAATCATGTTTTGGCAAAGGAATATTTGTATCCTCAACCTTAAGTATATGACTATTCGGATTCACATTTACATCCTCAAAGTATTTACCAAAGCTCTCATTATAATTAGATGTACTATAACTCTCTTTATCCTTCATCATCTGCCCTAAACCAAGAATCACACATCCAACGATCACTAAAACAAGATTACCACCAAACACAATACCCACTATCGCAATCAACAATCCAAGTATAGACAACAATCTTTTACCCATATCCTTCATCTCCCTTCACCACCATATTAACAAGTCCACAAATGCATCTCAAACAATTTACTAAATTCACCAAAATAAAGACAAAGAAGGCCAATAATCACTGGCCTTCATTCATTAATTTCTCTTTTTCTTAAATACAGTTAATACCAACACAAATCCACTCATCAATAATAAAGCCATCCATTGACCCATATTATATGAGTATGCCGTATTCAAAGCCTTCTTCTTTTCAGACTTAACATCCACCTTTGAATTTGATGGCTTTTTAGTTTCTGTACCAGACTTCTTATCTTCTTCTGGTTTTATCGGCTTTTCTGTTCCTGGCTTCTTATCCTCTTCTGATGTTACTGGCTTTTGCGTATCTGCATTCATGATTTCAAATTCAGTACTACATCCACCATGCTTATACATAAATAGAATTGTATGTTTACCAATAGCTAAAGTTTCAAGGTAATCTTTATTTAATGTTACAATAGTAGAACCCTTAAATAGTTGATAGTTTGAAGTTGAAACAAATTTATCATCTATCTTCAATGACATAAAATCATTAAAATCACCATTCGTTTTAAAGTAAAGATCTTTACCACTACCCTTTACCCACTGACTATCCATACCATCTATCACTTTATAAGTTGGAAGTGTACGCACATAACCACATACATTACAAGTTGTATCTAAACCATTAGTATATTGATGATAATTTAGATATCTTATAGTCATAGCCTTATTTGGACACGCTGGATCCGTACACTCTTGCCAATGTCCAAGATTATCATAACTCCACACACCATACGTATGCGTATGAACCGGAACAAACTTCTTATATAACGCTTCAATCTTCACATTCGAATCTTTGATTGTTATTGTGGTATTTGGACTCCTATAATTATCAAAAACAGCCGTTCCTGAAGTAATCATCCAACGATCAAACTCTTCACCAGCCGGTGCCGCATTTGCTTTAATACTTACAACTTCATTTTCTTCATACTTTCCAGAACCCGTACCATTCTTCACAATTAAATCAAATTTCAAAGTTGGTGCAGGAGTAGAACTTTCCTTATATACAGCCCTAATGTTTGCGGCCATTGCCTTCGTTGTAACTTTTGTGATTGCACTATTTACATCTCCAATGACTGCATCACCAGAAACAAGTTCCCACTTATCAAATTCTTTGCCTAACTCCGGCGCATATGCCTTAATAATGACCTCACTATTTTCACCATATTCTCCAGAACCAATTCCACCATCAACCTTTAATGCATATTTTGCAGGTCCCGGTGGAGTAATTGGAGTTGCATCCTTATATACGGCTTCAATCTTTACATCAGCTTGTTTAATAATCACTTCGGTAGTATCTTCTAACCAATTTTGAATATACGGACTTCCCACTAATGTTTCCCATTTCCAGAATACTTTTCCTGCAGGTGGAGCATCCGCTTTGATTGTTACAACAGTACCCTGGGTAAAACTTCCAGAACCCGTACCATTGACAACATCAAGTTTAAATTGCTTATCCTTATAAACAGCTTCCACTGTAACTGGACCACCCACATTTGTAATGGTTGTAGTTTCACTATTTACATCTTTAATTGTTGCTTTACCAGCCTTTATGACCCATTTATCAAATTCTTTATCATAAGAAGCAGACGTTTTAGCTACAAGTGTTGCGACATCACTCTTGGAAACGATTAAAGAATCACTACCATTCACAGTCCCATTACGTACAATAATCTTACTTGTTGTATCACCATAGTTAGGAACTATGACCTTCGTATAAGGACTTGCAGCATAATTTGGTTCCTTTTCTGCATACCAAACTAAATACTCACCCGGTTCTAAACCCGTGGTTTCTCCATTTTTACAAGTATTAGGCAAACCACCTGATTTCCTATAACGCATTGTAGATGTTGTACCCGTAATCTTACCATCCTTAGCACTTGAACTCGAAGGAGCTACACCCTGTAAACCACCAGGCGTATCCTGCTGAGCCTGACGAATTTCCCATTCAATCGTTTTTTCATCCGTCGAACCATCTTCCCATTCATAACCTTCAAGTAAATTCACTTTCGCTGTATACTTTCCAGCATCCGTTGCCTTGTAAACACCACTAAGTATATAGCCTTCACCTGCATCTACACCTACTTGTTCTTTCCCATTATAAGTGTAGAAATTCATATATAAATATTTATATTTTGCCCAAGGCACAGATACTTGTTTAATGCTGGAATACACTCTAAATCTAAAATTCACTTTATGACCATTTCCACAATCATAATCATACGTAACAAAATCTTTCCCATTCTCAACAATCAACACACCCGAATTCACAGTCGCATTTTGCCAATTCGAAGCTTTACTCACATCAAATCCAGCCGGAAGCTTTGATAAATCAAATCTTCTTCCCTTACCAACCGTTATTGGATATATATTATTTGCCATATATAGTGTCATAGATGGGGAATTATTACTCAAATCAATTGATGTTAAGTTATTCAATTCGCTCTGTAACTCCATTAACTTCACATTGTTTTTCACATTTAAAGTTTCAATCGGATTACGCCCAATATACAAAGTCTCTAATTCTGTATTCTGACTTACATCAATTGAAGTAATCTTATTACTATAAATATCAAGCTTCTTTAACAATGGATTATAACTCGTATTTAAAGAAGTTAATGCATTTTTACTACAAATCAATTTAACCAGCTTTGTATTTTTACTGACATCTAATGAAGTCAATTGATTATTATCACAATTCAACTCTAAAAGCTCAGTAAAATACTCAATACCCTTTAAATTCGAAATTGTTTTTGATGGTGCATAAATGTATTTAACATTCGCAATCTCCTCATCATCCAACTTTTCATCTCCATTCGAATCGAATGATGCTAAAACATAGCTTCTAAAGTTCGCATCCGGAAAGTTTGTTTCATCAATTGCCAAACCACTCGATACAGGTGCAGGCGCCGCTAACATCATTGGCGCAACCTCCACCTCTTTTTCTGGTTCAGATGCAACTTGTTCTATCACTTCTTCAGATGCAACTTCAACAACAGGTTCTTCCTCCTCAACAAGATCTAAATCCTTTTCTTCTACTATTTCTTGATTCATCACACCCTCATGAGCATCAAACTCATCTGCATAGATTGCCGTAACCGGAGTTAAAGTCAAAACCATACATAGACTAAGCCCAACACTCGTCCAACTCTTTTTCATATATTATCAACTCCTATTCTATTCACACAGCCTACCTTTTTATTTTAGATAGTTACAAGAAACATATATTCATTTAAAATGGAAAATGCAGGGGTTTGATCCTGCATTTTGCGGCATTAGAAGCTACCGCCACCACCACCATACGTGTCGCCACTACTACTAGTGAATGTGCTACTTCCTCCGCTCGAACTATCATCATCGTCAGATTTAATTCGATTTCGAGTTATTGTATGATACAAGAAGTAGTCATGAGACTCTTTCATCTTCAACGTATTTTTCTTCATATAGTTATGTGCCTTGTCTTCAAAACTAACAGAATGAAGTTGTTCACGCTTTTTACTAACCACAAAGACTGCACAAACAAAACCTACTAAAAGACTTATTGGAACGCAGTACCATGGAAGCCATTTAAACGGCATATTTCCAACATCATAAGGCTTACCATTATGTGCTTTTTCTACAAACTTTTCGCAAAGACTACCAAACGTTGTAAAAGCCTTCATGTACTTCTCCTTCTTAAAAGAAGGGCCTAGCTTTTCACTAATATAACTAATTCCGGCATCCGTAAAGGCTGTAATACCATAACCATGAGTGGCCATCCAGAACTTACGTGTTTCCATGTTGACTACTAAAAGAATTCCATCTTTATTTTTACCCTGACCATACTCAAGCGCTTCATACATCGTCATCGCATAATCAAGAAGTGCCTTACCACCCGTATCTTTTGTAGTCAATATCGCAACATCTAAACCTTGACGCTTACCAATTTGGGTTAAAGTATCATTTAACTCTTTTCTTTCATCCTCAGTTAATAAACGCGCATCATCATTCACAAATCTTAGTCCATCTTGTAATGAAGTAAGACCACTTAAAGCTTGCGCATACTCTTCGGAAAGATTAGGTGCTCTAGTAATATAGTCATCGCAAAGTCTTGCGTATGTTTCAAATGCATCCGCATATTCTTTACTACTTAAATAAGGCGCAAACTCACTACCAATCGTACTAATGTCTTCTGACGAAATAGCTGTAGTACCTTTTCCATAAGTAGACATCCACCACTCGCGAACTTCCATGTTGACTACTAACAAGACACCATCATCACCATAACCACGCTCTTCATACGTTGCCTTTGCGTAGTCTTCTATCGATTTATCACCCATATCATTCGCAGTGATAACACCAACATCTACACCTTGTCTTTCACTGATTTCAGTTAAAGTATCATTTAATTGCTGCTCTTCTGTAACAGTTAATAAGTCTGCATTATCCTCTACATATCTTAGATCTTCACTCGCAAAAACCGGGAAGCACATCATAAGTGCAAGTAGAAGAGATGAACATAAAATACTAAGTTTTTTCATAAACGACCTCCTACTTTCCCCAGCACCAAATCAATATCACGATATAAGTTAAAACACTTCCAAGAAGCGTAACCACTACATAGTACAAGTAAACTAGGCTCTTATTTTCTGGAAGATTCCCTACAAATTTACCCGTTTGACCATTCATCGCAAAACTGTAGTTTTCACCCTTCCACTTCGTATTTAAGATCCACACTGGATACAACGCATATTTTGCCGTACCATTCTGAATCTGAACTGCACTATCCTCACAAGTAACCGTATCATACTTACCGCAATTGGTCATAAACGCATCTTCCGTAGACTTCTTTACACGGGTATTGGCACGATCAATACTTGTATTGGCATCCACATCGTATTTATCGGCTAAAAAACCAGCTAAATAGGCCGTCTGAAAATCTACCGCATCTTTTAAGTCATACGGCTCAATAGACTCCATCATATCATCTGGCATCTTGCTTGAACCATCCACCGGAATGTTTTCAAATCTTACATGCCCCTTACGATATAAACGATAGTATTTGGTTTCCGTATAATCATATTCTGAATCCGACCACATACGAACCTTTGTCGCATTATAACGAACCTCACCATCGGCATCCGCATCAAACAACCAGAAAGGAACATATACACCTTTAATTTCTTCAATATGATTTTCTGATTTGAATTCTTTAGGCAATAAAGTCTTACCCTTATAGTGCTGTTTCAAACCTTCCTTAGCCGCCTTTTTATCCAATTTAAACGGAATCACTAAATCCGGCTTTAAGATACCACCCAATTTTTCCTTTACGACAATCGGACTTCCACAAAACGGACAAGATGCAGCCGCCATATTTTCATCCGCAACAATTTCACCACCACACGAATTACAAACATATGTCAATAATCCATCAGTTTCATTTTCAGCCCACTCTTGACCTGGCTTCACATCCCACTCAAATTGATCTTCTTCCTCGATCTTTACAGAATCATATTGCTGAAGTGTTTCCAGAGAAAATTCTGTATCACAATAAGGACACTTCATCTTCTGAAGCTTTGTATCAAATGAAATGGCACCATTACAACAAGGACACTTAAATTCTTGTAAAGTACTCATAACAATACCCCTACTTTTCTATGTCATTATCATCAAATGGGTCACCACACTCCGGACAGAATTTAGGTGGATGATGCGGATCCTCCGGCTGCCAACCACACTTATCACAACGATACAACGGTTCATGAGCCGGCTTTTTCGCACCACACTCTGTACAGAATTTACCCTTATTTACAGTTCCACAAGTTGGACAAGCCCAACCCTCAACACTTGGTTTTGGCGTTCCACACTCCGGACAGAACTTACCACTTGCTAGATGTCCACAAGTTGGACAAGTCCAGCCATCTGCCTTTGCCTCAGGCTCTACTGCAGGAGCAGGCGTTGGTGTTGGTGCAGGTTGTGCTTGGGCACCAGCCGCATATAAGTTTTGCGCATTAATACCACCCTGATTCATGGCCATACCCATACCCATAAATCCAGTCATTGCACCAGACGCATTATTGGCAGCATCCTTCATAGCCGTAGCCTGGGCACCAACCAAACGACTAGCCGCAACCGTTTGATTCATCGTCATCGCATTTTCTTCCCACTCTGTGATCTTCTTTTCTTGATCCTCAGGAATACTCAAAGAGTTAATATTGAAAGATACAACTTCCAAGCCACGCTTAGCACGCCAAATATCACTCAACTCATCATTTAAAGCTGCCGCAACATCCATTGTGTGAGCTGGAATCTCATAATACATCACACGATCCGCACTCAATTTTGCCAAGGCAGGCTGCAAAGCCGTCATCAATTCACCCTTAAGTTTGCCCTCAATGGTTTCAGACTCAAAATCCTCTGCCACATTTCCACATACATTTGTATAGAATAAGATTGGATCGGCCACACGATATGTAAAGTTACCGTTACAACGCAATTTAACGGATAATTTAAAACCTAATTCCTCATTCACAACCACTCTAAATGGAATTGGAGTCGCCGTCCCATATAGAACCTCGCCCATTTCTTTTGTGTTCACATAATACACTCTTTGATCCTTAGCCGTATCTCCACCAAAAGTGAAACGCTTAGCCATTGTCGAGAAAGAATCCTTAATACTCTGACCTAAGCTTCCCGCAAAGATAGAAGGTTCACTTGAAGAATCATACACAAATTCTCCTGGCGTTGCACAAAGCTCAACAACACGACCCTGATCCACAATCAACATACATTGACCATCCGCAACCGCAATCACACTACCATTTGAAATGATATTGTCACTTCCTTTATTACTCGACTTTTTACCCGTCCTTTTAGACCCCTTACGAACCAATACATCCTGCTCTAATGCATCACAATAAAAGTACTCCTTCCATTGATCGCCAAAAACAGAACCAACAGCTCCAGCACCTGCTTTAATTAATCCCATATTATTTACCTACCATTCTTCTATTGTTTTTACTTGTATTTCTTTTACAATCGCTCTTACTAAAGAATCAAATTCATTCGATTTACTCAGAATTTCGATTCTCAATACACCACTTGATATATCTGGACAGTCCACAAGATATGTACGTTTTATATAATGGCTTAACAGATACATTGGTGACTTGTTAATATAAGTGACATTAATGATGTCTA
>OLQT01000747.1_pt1 | contig 22190 bp, 13 predicted proteins | sample 1672651 | NCBI WGS metagenome assembly OLQT01 (sample SAMEA3136709, study PRJEB25190) | human gut metagenome | biome: human gut; feature: human-associated habitat; material: faeces | place: Austria | collected 2013 | reverse complement strand
ATAACTGTGCACAGGCTGTGGCCTGTTCTTTCTGTAAAGAGGCATCTATGGATGAAGATACACTCAAAAAGATCACACAGGGATTCGGTGCAGGTCTTGGCACCATGGCCGGTACATGCGGAGCAATCTCCGGTGCTGCAGTCATAGCTGGACTTGTTAACCAGGATAAAGCAGGAACCTCTCAGACTGTCCGCTCTGTCATGAATCAGTTTAAACAGCAGAATGGAACTGTAATATGTAAAGACTTAAAGGGTGTGGAAACCGGAAAGGTAATCCGCTCCTGTGATGACTGTGTCAGAGATGCAGTGAAATTCCTGGAAGATGCATTAAAATCAGGAAATTGATTTCAGGCAGATATTCGCAATACATAAATACCAACGCAAAAGGAGCTATGCACGTATAATATGCATAGCCTCTTTAACAAAAGAAAAACGAGTAGCCGGTAAACTGAATTTACGCTTACTTGCTACTCGTTTGTTGTAATTATATTGCCTGTTATTCAAAAAGTCAAACAAAATTTTTCATGTACCTAGTTGCCTGAGCCACAGCATGTTTAATCTTCTCGTCTGTTTTTTCAAAACTCTTATCTTCTATCTCTATACAAGCAGGTCCATCAAAGCCGATGTCTGTTAATGCTGAAACAAATTTGTTCCAATTCACATCTCCCAGTCCTGGCAGTTTCGGAACCATAAACTGTAATGGTGTGGCCATAATCCCTACATCTTGCATTTTATCATGAAGTAATTTAATATCTTTAAAATGAACATGAAATATTTTTTCTTTAAATTCATATAAAGGTCTAATGTAATCCATTTGCTGCCAGACAAAATGTGACGGATCATAGTTAATGCCAAAATAATCACTGTCAAGAATTTCAAATATTTTTCTCCAATTATCCGGACTGGTCATAATATTTTGTCCACCTGGCCATTCATCTTGTGTAAACAGCATTGGACAATTTTCAATTGCAATCCGTACTTTTTTGCTTTCTGCATAGTGAATAATCGGAGTCCATATTTCTTTTACTGCCTTTAAATTTTCTTCTAGTGTTTTATGCTGCATTCTTCCCAAAAAACCTGTCACCATGTTTATGTTCAATTTCGCAGATACATCTATTACCTTCATAAAATGCTGAATATTTTCTTTTCTCTTCTCAAGATTCTCATCCATTAGATTTGCATAAAAACCAAGTGCAGAAATAAAAATCTTTTTTTCTTCACATTTATTTATGATAGTATGTGCTTCTTCATCTGTAAAATTTTCACAATCAATATGGCATACTCCAGCATATCGTCTTTCGCCTTCACCCTGAGGCCAGCAAGCGACCTCCATACATTCCAAGCCAAATTCAGATGTCATATCCAGCACTTGCTCAAAATTATAATTACCAAAAATACTTGTTAGAATTCCAAGCTTCATAATCAGTCCTCCTCTGTAATCTCCACCGTCTGTCCACTTTCAGAAGATTCCAATGCAGCAAAAATTGCTTTCATTGCATCCAGTGCATCCTTACCGTTTACCTCAGGGACTGTATCATTTTTTATAGCTGCTACCCAACTGTCAATGATTCCTGATTTTGTCTGATTATCATTTGTTTGCATTTTATCCAATGGTTCATGTCCTGGTGTAATATAAGCTGATTTCTCATCTTCTTCATCAAAAATTGTTGTACCATGATACCTATGCAGATCACTTCTGCAAAGTGCAGAAGCCTTCATTCTAATTAAAACTTCTCCTTTTCCAGGGGTAGGCATCTCCTCTTCTACTACTTCTACTGTCTCAAGTCTTGGTAATTTTGCGGCTAACATTTCATTTTCCTCCTTTTCATCTTTCTTTCATTTGTTTTCATTTATTTTTCATTTCTCATGGGTCTTATATTATCATCTATTGTTATTTTTTTCAATACTATATTGCATTTTTATATTATTTTCTACAAATTGCACAATTATCATTATACCGTTCAGTAATTATCACACAGATTCAAAATATAATTTCTGAAACATTTCATCATTCTTTCATTTTTCTTTTTCAGTATTGAAAAAATAACTGAAATATTCTATAATAATAATGCTTATATTTCTTTTTAAACCAATCATATCTATCAAATAAACTGGGAGGAATACACGTTATATATGTATAATACGTGTTGAATAGAGTATGAAAAAACATAAACCTACAATCGCGGCCATTGCCAATGAAGCAAATGTTTCTCCGGCAACGGTATCACGTGTAATCAATCATAGAAATCTGGTAAATGAAAGCACTATACAACAAGTAGAAGACGCAATGCTGCGTTTAGGCATTGCAGTAAATGAAAAAAAGAAGATTAACAATGAGAAAAAAGTTATTCTTTTTAGTCGAGAAACCGGAAACACAACATTTTATGATCAAATATGTAAAGGGATTTTAAAATCCACACAGGCAAATGGATATCATTTAATTGTTAATTACGATAGCATTAATCGCGGAAATATCGGAGATTTTATTATGCTATTAAAACGTGCAAATGTTTCCGGATTGATCTTATCCAGTTTTTTATCAGAAGATTTATTAGATGCCTTAAATGCTGTTGTTCCAATTGTTCAATGCTGTGAATTTAATGAAAATTCATCTATTCCTTATGTTAGCATCGATGATTACAATGCATCAAGACAAGCCACCAGATATCTTATTACTTCTGGACGAAATAAAATCGCATTTATTAATGGTCCACAAAATCAGCATTATGCAAAAGAACGATTGCGTGGGTTCTTAGATACTATTTACGAAGACGGAATCTCTATTCCTTCTTCATGGATTGCACATGTTCCATCTATTGATTATAACTTAGCCTATACAATTATCTGTCAGATATTGAATTCAGACATTCGCCCAAATGCTTTTTTTGCTGTATCTGACATATTAGCAGCTGCTGCAATTAATGCCTGTAACCGTTTTCATTTGCGTGTCCCTGAAGATGTCATGGTTATGGGATTTGACAATGTTGATATCTGCACTATGATTCGTCCTTCAATCACAACAGTAAGTCAGCCTAAATTTCAACTTGGTTATACTGCCAGCGAAATTTTAATTGACTTACTCCATAATTCCAATACGAATGCCAGGAATCTTCTCTTATCAACAGAACTAATCATACGTGAATCGGCCACTTCTCTTGGGAATGAAATTGCTTCTCCGACTTCTAAAACATAAAAACAGCTGTATCAAAGTATCGAACTTACGCTGACAGACTACGCACTTTTTTCATGACAAATATTGTATTTTAATAAAATAAAAACGAGCAGCAGGTAAACTGAATTTCCGTTTACTTGCTACTCGTTTGTTGCAATTATATTTCCTGTTATTCAAACAGTCAGACAAAATTTTTATTGGCAGTTGTCTGTAGTGTACTCAATAATCGTTTCACACACTTCTTTTTTGGGGTTTTCCAATAGCAGCTCCCAGTTCCATATATAACAAATTTTCTACTATCTGGAAATACCTTGCATCCGTTGCAGTACACTTTTTCCCCTGTGCAAGTCTTTTCTGTTTCCGCTGATAAATCATTTTTATGATAGCAACTAATGCTTCGAGATCATTCGCTTTTACTGCTTCTTTATAATTTTGCTCTCTCATTTTTTCATTGTTTATCCATGCTGTCGAAATCTCCGGAATTCGTTTGATCAGATTCCACGCTTCTTTTGTCAGACATAATCTCAATCTTAAATCTGAATTTGAAACTAGAACATATATTTTATCCTTTTCATCTTCATGAACTTCCTGAAAAAGTAACACTCAAATTGCCCTTTTTTCATCAAAACAGTCCAAAATCTAATTTATTTCACCCTCTGAACAGATAAATGCCATGATCTCTTCATATGTTTTTGTACTGTTTTCAACAGCTTTGAGCAGTTCTTTTTTCTTCTCTTCGTTTCTTTTTGCATAAAGATCTTTCAGTTTCATCATTTCGGAATCATACTTTTCCTTTACTTTTAATACCGTCTCTTCCTGCTTCTTTATCTGCTCTTCTAAAGATATCATTTTTCTCGGTCTTGCCATATATTATTTCCCCTCTTCTGCATATTTTTCAAGCAGTCTGCTCAATCCTACAGCTTTGTCCTGTATCTGGTCTGCATCCATATCAAATGCTTTTAAGATTATCTTCTGGATTGCTGTTACTGCATGATCCATACGATATTTTCCATCTGTCTGACGGACCAGTTCTATCTTTTCCAGTTCACGGACCGCTGCCGGAACGGTCATATAATTCGGCTTTTTGTCAAGTTTTTCCATTTCATCTTTCAGCAGGACATACATCCTGCTTCTTACTATCAGCGCTACAAATTCCACAAAGATCTTCGCATTTGCAGCCTCATCTGACTGTACCCGCAGGCTCCTGTTCCCAAGATAACTCTTATCTCCCCTGAACAGTTTTTCTGATACATCCCTGCTCTTATACAGTTCCAAAGCTTCTTCCGCTGTCATCTGTCTTGACGTTACGATCACAAAATATCCGCACAGATCAATCTCTTCCTGGATCACTTCTGTCCTCTCCCTTGCGCATATGATCGTCCCATCATCCTCATATATTTCAAGTTTAAAATACTTCTTATATCCATCCCCTACGGTCGCTTTTTCTCCCTTTAAACTGTTAAGATATTTCGTCATCCGGTCTATTTTTGCCTCTATTTGTTCATGTTCCACACACGCTTTCTGGTCTGAATAATAAATATGAAAATATCTTTCTTTTTCATCTGATATATAGAGTTTTTTCTTTATTGTCTTTCCAAATGTCTTGTACTTTTGTATTTACGAATGTTCTCAAATTCTCCTTTGTTTTCCAGGATCATCCGCCTGATAGATTCACCCATCCCCTTTACCATGATCACAAAATCATACCCGCATTCATCCATATACTGGATGTTTTCCCTGCCAAAATATCCCCTGTCCAGGATAAATCCGACCTTCTTATATCCGTATCCTTCTGCTTTTTTTAACATATACCGGAGCTGGGAAATATCTACGATACTTCCAGGATACTGCTCATAAAACAACGGTTCTTTATTATATGTATCATACGCAATGGAATAGTTAAAGACCGGCAGTCCACGGTCATCTTTCGGATGTCCAGACTCAACAAATCTCATATCCCCGGCTTGACAGTTCTTATTGGTCGAATCGTAAGATATATATATTTTCTCCCGGTGATCCCTGTTTTCGTTCCACTCATTTACAAACCCTATCCTCTGATCATCTGTAAGTCCCGCAAGAAAATCTGATACTTTTGAATCACTATATATATGCATCTGCTTTGTAAAAAGTGGATGGCTGTAAGCATAGGAAGGATAATACTGTGCAGCATTATTTTCACTGATAAGAGAATAAGCTGCCAGATCCAGAAACAGCCCCGTCTTCTTCTTTCCAAGATATTTTTCCAGGATCTCCGGCAGTTTATATCCATTCAGGATCTTTTGGATCACCAGAAAAGTCCCTATCCGCAGACAACTGCTTCTCGTCTGTCCGGCTTTCTGTTCCGGCATCTCCTGACCGCCAAAATACTTTACAAAAGTTTCATTTGGGAGCATTCTATCCGGGTTATTTTCTGATCTTTTTCCAATGATCCTCTGCTCCGGAATATTATATTTTTTCTCTGGATGATATACTCTTTCGAGCACATATCTGACGTATACCGTACCCCCTTTTTTCACATAATTTATCTTTCCGGGTATCTTCGGAATGTCTACCTCAAAATTCAGATACATGGCATATCTCCCTTCAAACATTGAGTGTTACTTTCTACTCAATATTTTACTCCTGATTCCCCGTTTTTTCAAGATTTTCTGCCAAAAAATCCCTATTTTTCGAGGTTTTTTACAATCCGCCATTTTTTGAGTGTTACTTTTTCAGGAAGTTAAGGATTAACCATCCACATTACCTAAGATATTATCTGTTTAAACGATTTTGTAACTTCTGAATACACTCAAGCTTTTCCACATCATCCAACTTATCGAAATAAAAGAGAACATCCTCAATTTTCCCTTCACTTATTATCTCATCCGCTTCTTTATCGACCATCTTTACTTTTTCAATGGTTTCTTCTGAGAGATATTCTGGTAAATAGGCTGTTTTTTCTTTCCACTTGTGTACCGCTTTTCTGCTTTTATCTCCTAGTGTAAGTACACTATTAATCCACTCCTGTTCTCTGACATTCATATTATTTTCCATATCAGAAATAACCTCGTGAATTATCGGCAGCACTTCAAAGTCAAACTCAGAATGTTCGTATTTATTAATCATATCCTCTGATATCTTTTTAAACTCATTTCTAGAATTAGTTACTCGCTTAATTTCATTAATATCATTCAATAATTCAGATAAATTTTTCTGAAGTTCCTCAAAATCAAGCCTGTCAGCATCTGGTATTCCTTTTTGCAATACACTTGCTATATTATCTATTAACATTTCGACATCATCAGCGTTTTTTACTTCGTACAAGTCATCCCAAATATCAGACATATCTTGCATAGTTCGGTCATGATTTTTTTCTAGAGCAGCCACTCTGTCATTAATATTTTCTTGAATTTTTTGCGCATCTTTTCCAAGTGCCACGCCATACTTTTTTACTCTTGCTTGAAGTTCTTTTCCACTTTTTAAATAAAGACAAACATTTACATATGTCACATATCTAGTAATCTGACTTTCTTCCAAATATTTTTCACAATCTGCTCGTAATTCCTGGCGAGAACGAATTTCATCAATATTACTTAATTCCTCTTCTTTACGTCTCTTCACCTGCATAGCATAATTAGTAAAGCCCAGTTCTTCAAGCATATTTTGCATTTTAGTATTGTGATTTCTAAAAGTATTCACTCCCTCTACTGACTTGCAATACATGTTTGCCAAATAAGGTGTAATCAGCTGTTCAACCTCACTTTTTAGGGATGATATCAATTCTTTTACCGTATTTTTTGACTCTTCATCTAATTCATATCCATTATCCTTGAATATTTTCGTATATGGAATTGCTTCAACTAACTGTAATCCTTTTAACGCATCATATAAATTGCTTTCCTCTATAGAAGCCTCTAACTTTTCATCTATTTCTCCAATACATGTTTTCCATTCATTATTCGCTTTTTTCCCGGAATCCAGGTATTTTCTTGCAAGTAAATACTGTGTCTCAAGTTCCTCTGGAATTTCATCTACAGCCATCATATTCGCAAGGATTTTTTCTAGTGAAATTACTTCTGAAATACTTTTATTAGATTGTATTCTTTCAAAGAAACGCACATATTTACCGGTAACTGCCCCTGCATCTACCATAACAAATGCAGATTTCTTCACAACATCAATGTCTATTTTTTTATCCTTAATAACAACTAATTCTTTCCAACTATTGATATTGGTTAAAGACTCATCACATCTGAATCTCAAACAGTAATTTAAGTTAGCACAAACAACTGCAATCATAAGGACAACAACATCTTCACTCATACCATAAGGTGGACGACAAAATCTATCAAAAATATCTTTACATGCATACTCTTTATTTTCATTGATTTTTGTCACAATACTATCATATACTTTACGTGCTCTCTTTTCTTCTGGTGGAATCACTCTAAATTCCTGATCAATACATTTCCATGAAGTTGCATTAGTTGTCATTAACAATGCTTCTATTCTATTACGTACATCACTTGCAAAATTATGTATAGTGGTTTCATTTACAGAATTAGAAAGTAGCATTTTAACTATAGTGCAATAATATGTACCACCTTTACCACCAAGGTTATTTCCTTTCGTAACGAATCCATCAAAAGAGAATGGAATAGCATCAGGATATAATTCCTCAAATACTGATGTTAAATACATTGGCATTCTCATTTTAATCTCTTCAGTACCATTTGCTCCCAAATGAATTCTTTGCTTCTTCAATTCAGCAAATTCATCTTTCAAATTATTCTCTGCTTGACAAAAATCTGCTTGATAATAACGATCATATTTATTCCGATTCAAATCATCTAACTTATCTAATACATCGTACTCTAAAAGAGAATCATACAATCTATTATCGGAATCATTCAGCAACATTATAATTATAGGAGTGTTCTCTAACTGCTTAGCCATCATTTCAGCTTTTTCCACATAAGAAAGATCGGTATCCTTATTTACATATAACCACACTAATTTTCCTTTAGCTGCTGTAGAACTAATAGCATTATTCCAGTTATCTATGTATATTTTTATTCTACTCTCATCAAATTCTTCAATAGCATATAACTCTTGTTCAAATAACCATTCATTTGTCGTTATTTTATGCTTCAAAGCAAAATTTGTTGTTTGTTTTTCAAGTACTCCTGCTATTTCCTGAATTTTCAAACTTTGCAGTATTGATTTGTCTATGGAAGCTCCTGCCATGAGCCTCTTTTTTAACACTTTAAAATCATGTGCTCCATTTGATTCCTCCATAAAATCGAAGCAACCAGCATGATCATCAAATCCTAATACTGCATATTCATTTTCTAACCATTTAAGTTCTTCTTCAATTTCAGAGATCGAAAAACCACTACATACAGACAATGCTTCTTTAGCATCTGCATAATCCTTAGTTCTGAAGCGAAGTATTCTAAGAATTAAATTTGCTCGAAGGACAACTAACGATTTTTCTGATAACTTGTCCCCATATTTTCGCATAATATTATCAAATCTAATACATTGTTGTGATGGTTGTTTTCCCTCTTGCTCTGCTGCAAGCATTTCTGTATATAAATCGCCTCTCATCAATGTTTCAGGCATAATCAAAAATTCGTTATTAGAAATATCAACTTCTTTAGAGTTATCAATATACTGGCTAATCAAAGTTAATGATGAACGATTCTGCAGATAATCCGATAATTGAGTTAACATAAATGTTGAAATAGGATGCATTGGATATATTCCTTCAACAATTACTTTACGGAATAATGTATAATCTCTCCACATTCCCTTTGTTACAAGCCATCTATTTAATTTTTCAAATATATTCTTCCACAAATTTTCATTGTTTTTTTGCCATGCAATTATATTCTCTTCAAAAGCAATCTTATCCTTACGTTGAATCAAGTTAGCAAAAACCGTTTCCAAATTAGAAGATATATAATACTTGTCACTTGCATCGTATCGTCCAATATATCTGCTGATGTTCTTTGTTTGATCAACACGTTGTAAATATGTTTTAATGTCAGACTGTATAAAGTTAATCACCTGCAAAACACCATTAGCATTTTGAGCAGTTTCAAAAATTTGCTGTAATGCAGAATCTCCTGACTTTGCAGCATTAACACCTGAAGCATATTCTAAGTATCTTCCAAATTCATCAAACAATAAAATAACATGTTCAAATCTACCATTAATTCCACAATATTCTGAAATAAGCATCTCTAAAATATTTGAAGCGGATAGCCCCTCATCCCATCTTATTTCCTGTCCATTAATTTCCATATATACCGCATTTACAATATCAAATGCTACTTCATCGGTCATAAGATTATCCCTAATCTTGCTAACCAAATTATCCCCAGTCTCATTCCAGCCAAACTTCCTTGCTTTTTCTTCAAACAAAGTAATAGCATTCATTGCATTACGATTAAAAAAAGTTTCTGCAGTTTCTAAAGCTCTATTTAGCTTTTTTAATCCATCATCTGGCAATCCATATAATTTTAAGCTCTTCTGTGCTGCTTTCAAAATTTCAGAATGTAAGTTGAAATCTCTCATTCCATTGATTACCAACACAAAGTTTTTCTCATCAGTCAATGATTTTATATGTTCTGCTGCCTCGGCATCAATACTAGAAATATTAGATAAAATTTTATTATATGTTTCAGGCATATAATCTTTTCCTGAAAATATCTGTCCCAATGTTACAGCCAAGTGTGATTTACCGGTACCATAATCAGCAATTGCTAACGTCAGCGCATTTGCATGATCATCTGACATTTTCTCTGTAAGTTCTTCAACCAAACTAATCGTATCTATACGCTTTTTACCTGCGCCTTGATCTTCTACCCCAAAATACTGCTTTCCATGAAACACAAAATTTTCTGCAACCTTTGCTGCTTTTTCTTGTGAATAAAACCAATCAGCTTGAACAGCACCTTCAAAATATAAATCTCTTCTAAATTCTAGTATTTTGCCTAACTCCATGATGAACTCCTCCTAACACAATTCACTATACAAGTTATTTGTCAACTCATCTTCTGTTACAAGTTTCAATATCGTATATGGCATTAACTGCCTATTCATTCTAATCAATCCTCTATCCGCTAAATGTTCCATTACTTCATACTCTGCTTTTAAATCCCATCCAAAAGCTTTTCCAAATCCTAATTCTGCAAATTGAACTGATGATATTTCGTCCTGTTCAGGGTAAAATTCGTCCCAATACTTCCATAATACTGTTGCATACATATATATAAATTCTTTATCATACGGAAGCGAATTACAACTAACGACATCATCCTGAATTGTCAATATTTCAAGTTCTGAAAAAAAATCGTCATATGAGCCAAAAAAAGGGGCAATATTTTTAGTTGTTACTTTATTGGCGTATAGTTGATTTAATTCTAATATCAATAACTCTTTCTTTATTCCATTTCGATACTTTGGAAAAATGCTATTAAAAATATCACTCCACATATCTGCACCATTTTCCTGACGCAAAATCATCGCATGTAAAAGCGTTTTCGTTAATAATTCTTGCAAGCCTGGATCTTCCATATAAATAATTTCCCCTAAATCCGTCCTTGACAATTTAATCTGTTTTTCTTTTCTTTCGCTTTTTACTAATCCCATATATTCCGCATAACTTATATGTGGCTCAACTTTTCCACTAGAAGTCCCCTGGGGAATGCCTGTTACTGCTGAAATATCCTTTACCGAACGCCATGTAATACCATCAGCAATATCTAAGATACTACTGATATACTGGCATTCAGGCTTAAATGTTTGGTGAAAATTTACATTAACTTGCTTTGACATTTAAGATCTCTCCTTAAACGAAGTAATATTAGTAACTGTAGGTTTTGTTCCACCAAAAGTACCATCATCCTTTTTGCGGTCACCAACGACTATACACTGACCTTTTTTTAATGCCTTCAAAGCTCCAATCCAAAGCCTGGAATTGGTAGGATCTAGTTGCTTTGATATCTTAGTTATTTCTTCATCAGTAGGTTTAAAATACAATTTAAAAGCTGCCTGCATCAATCTAACCACTTCGTCGTCAGCAAGTACTTTTAATGATTGTGTTGCAAACCAAGCAGACCAGCCAAATTTTCTTCCTTCTGTAAGGATAGCCTTGCTTGGCGAATTTTCCTTATGGGATAAATTCTGTGCCTCATCTAAAACTACTACAAATGGTTTTTCTTTTGAACCATAATTTTTTGTATAATACCATGCATCCCAAAGCATTAATTCAGTAACAATAACTTGCATTTCTCTATCTATCATTGTTAATTGAAATATATTCATTTTTGCTTCGTCAGCATACAATATTTTGCCCCAATCAAATTCTGCATCCTTGTTGAATTCTATACTATGGAAAAATGGTGTCATTTTTGATACAACAGTTTTTGCAGATGCATTTTTTGATTGTATCTCCACTAATTCTTCTTGGAAATGGTTCATATCCATAACATCTCCATATTTTTCCATTCCCACTCTTGTAGCCTCGTAAATAGCCGCATACTGTTGTTCGCCAAACCCATATACATGAGTTAAAATATTGGCAAATCGTCCAGCCACATCAGCTGGTGTATCTTGTATCTTCATTCCTGCAAAATCTTGTTCCTGTCTCTTAAATGGATTTATAGGAACACCTTGTATTTTTACAATATGCTGATTGATTTTATTATGCATACTATCAACAAATTCTGGTTCAAGTTGATCTAATCGGAATCCTTCTGTATAATCAAATACAACGGAAGACACATTGCCCTTAGCTAATTCATACAACATTGTCTGAATACTATATGTCTTTCCTTGACCTGATGTACCAGTAATTAATAAATGTCTATTTGCCATTTGCGGACTTCCAAATTCCCAATACACATCTGTAGACATTTTATTTTTGCCTATTAAAACTCTGATGTTTTCAAGACTATCCTTATTTTCAATCACATCTGTCTTAATAGATTGATGAGAATCGCTATGTGCAACTTCAGATGCCTCATCAGATAAATTATGTGATTCAATTGTCTCATCTAAATTTAAATTTTCTGTTTCCTCATTAGTACTGTTTACCGATACATTTTCTGATGCAACCTTAGCTTTCTCATGCGGTACATCCTCAGAAATAACATCATCTTTATTAACCGAACTATATGTTTCAGCAAATTGCATTCTTTTTATTTTTCCGTTTTGCGAAGATTCAATTTCCTCCGCAAGAACCCTTTCACGCTCTTTAATCCTTTCTTGTACCTCATCATCCTCAATAAAATCTTTTGCATTTATATTTACAAAATTAACATCACTTACCTCATTTCCTAATAAAAATGACTGTATTATTTTCTGAGGAATGTCACATATCATTATTCCGTCATCAGATATATTTTCAGTCTCATTATCACCAGGCATATCTATCCAAAATCCTAATATTCTTGAATTCCACTCAATTTCATAATTGCCATCCAATATGCTTCGAAGTCTTGAAGATACTTCAGCAAATTCCGATGTATTGTTGCTAAAAGTAACCTGTGCAAATGCCAATGCACGATATAATTGAGCATACCAATATCTTCTTTTTATCGATTTTGAGTTTGGGTTGAAAATTTTGCTCAATCTACGTACTCCATGTTTCACCTGTTCAAGTGCATGGTTTTTGTGCTGTTCAGCATTAGCATATATTGAAGTCTTACATTCAGTTACTGTAGCTTTTAATTTCAGTTTCTCATCATCTGTAAAAAATGCCTCTAAAACAAGGAAATCAGGACGAGATGCAGAACTATCATCATCCTTATCAATATCTCCATCAAACCAGTGCTTATATGAGTCTAAATGGATTACAATTTTAAGGACACTATCACTATATGATTTTTCTTCCCTCAACGAAGTTAATATATACGCTAAAAATTCACGAATATTTTCATCTTTGGGATTAATTGCGGACAAAAGGCTAATTCCATCCAACCCACTTGCCTCATCAATACAAAGCTGTGCTGCCTTTTTTATCTGTTCTTTGTCCCACTTAAATAAACTATATAAACGATCCTCCAATTTTTTTCTAATCGTTTCCAATATCGTTTTTCTTGTAGTAATTGTTAAATTATATTGTCCATATGCACCTTTTCCGGTGCTAAAACCAATAATATTGTAGTCCTGCTGATGCACATCATCACTTCTTAACAAAGCTCCATCCATACCACTATCAACACACACTACCCAATAAGCCTTTTCATGAAGGAAATGGACAATTGCTTGACCATCAGAATCAATACTTACTTCTTTAGAGGCAATGTACATTTCGTCCGGGATTTTTTCCATATTATTACGATAACGCACAATTTGTGTATGCTCATAAGCAGCCTTAAACTGTGGTTGCGACAATTCAATTGTTCTCTTTACTGAAGTACTGGATATAGGCGTAGGTTTATAAACTATCGGAAATCTACACTGACTTGGTGCTAAACTTTCATTACTATGTGATGCAACAAATCCCAAATTATTTACCTTGAGAATATCCATTACAAATGCTATATCATTGTTACCATTCAATAATTTTTCCAGCTGTGACTTTGAATTCCATTCATTTAAATAAGTGTGAATATTCACATTCTCATCCTGTGAAAAAAATTCATCCATCCAATATGCAAGATAATTTCTTCCACCTTTATTCTCTGGTTTGACAAGAATACGCAACGAGATATCAACCTTAGCAGAAATATTATTCTTTCTTCTAGCATCAATATACTTATATATTGCAGCAACAATCGGCTGTAATTCTGATGGATCAATAAAAACAATACTAAGATTATCTGCCGAATTAGGAAATGCCTTTGCATAGTCTAACATTACCCCATATATCATCTTAGCATTATCATTTAATCTTGATACTTCATTTTTATCAAAATCATCATCGAATATGGCATCCTTATGAATCATATCTCTTAATCTATTTTCATTTTTAATATCATTTCTTCCATATAAACTAAATGCTCCATAAGAAGCTATTGTGCCAAAATACACCTGTCCATAAGAAGGGAACAAATCAAGTGTGCTCTGTAACATACTCATTTGAAGTAAATCTGATAATGTGTCTGATATTTCTTTTTCAGTTATTTTTTCCTTCTCTTGTGCCTCATTCCACCATTCACCACATCCATCCAGGAAAAATATTTTTTGATCATTTATCTTTTCTAAAGTTGCAGGATGCCATGCCGGAACTATACAACTCTCAATTTCTTTTTCTGCTTCAAACACACTTATATCACCAATTATATTAAACGAATTGATATATGCATCTAAAATCCATTTTAGATTTTCTGGAAAAGTTCTTTCTCTTAAATATTTTCCAAGATTTACATACGCTGCGCATAATTTCGATATTTCTGAACAATCTTTTGCTAAACATGTATAAAAGCCTTCGTTAGCAATAGCGTATGCAAATTCTGTAAATGCCTTTCCTACCTCGTCAAACCTTGCTGAAATAACTTTCTCGTCTGTCGGTATCTTTCTATCAATATAATCTGCCAAATTAAAATCAAATGATATATCACTCTCTTTTAAGCGATCAAAAAATTCCTCTTCGCTCTTTGAAAATATCAAAGAGTTAATTTTATTTATTTCAGATACCGGAATGTAAATACCCTCTTTATCCTTGCAAAAATCTTGTAAACATAATTCGCCAAAATTTTTATCCCAAGAATTAGCCGCATCGAATTTCCACTGAAAATCATGATGAAATTTTTTCCCATTAACATCATAACAAGTTGAAAAACTAATCTTACTTACAGACTTATTTGCTGATGCGGACTTAATCATAGCATCTTCTTCAATAAAATGATATGCCTGTGCCGGTATAAGAAAACCTTCTGGCTGGCATGATAAAGTTATATCATTATAGTTAACCGTCCACATTCTTTTATTTAAATATTCTATAACTCCACCGCAATGAGTGCATATTGCCTTCCAAGTATCCAGTAATTGCTGTTGTTCTTCATCATCTTCAATATCGGAATACATGCACACAATTTCAGCCTGTGAAAATCTAAATTCAATATTTTCAATACTAATGTCTGCATTTTTAATATGTGCTAATGTTGTAAATAATGCATTTGTAAATACTTCTAGTGGATCTCCAATCAATGTTTTAACTTTATCTTTAGGTGGTTTTTTCCCAGTAGGTATACCTATTTCCAAAACATCTTCAACTATACTATAATCCACCGTAAGCAATTTACTTGTATTTTCGCTCAAATTTTCGCCGATAATAAATTCCTTCAATACTTTTGAGAATTCATCATAATTACTTATTCCCTGTTCAGACCAGCAATCATTATCTCCAGGATATTTTGCTAAATCTGCTTCTCCCGAATTATAATAATCGATTCTCTTCATGTATTTATTATATTGAGTAATAGACATCTTACTATTAAATGGTTGACGTACGATGAATCTGTGACACCCCGCCAATACATTTTTGCGCCCCATAATTTCCTGTCTTTTCGGCAATTCAAGACGTCTTAAAGGAAGTCCCCATGTAGGCAATTCATTAAAGAACAATTCAATAAAATCTTTACTATTAGAAATTTTTCCATTCCAAGAGTCTGCTATATCACTTAATTTACATATATCTATAGCCTCAAACTCAAATAAGTCTTTGTAAAGGCGATCAATCACTTCATTATCCGAATCAGTAAACGAGTCATCGTTAAAAATCAAATGATATTTGCCATTCAATGTTTTAATGAGAATATCAGGAGTAATACTTTGAAAATTAGCAAGTCCACCTTTATCTTCTTCATCTTCTGTTCCCAAAAGCACTACAACATTACTATCGTGAAGATTTCTATAGTGTGTCATACTATCTTCTTCTGCAACCCAATTATGTTGCATCATAGATTGTAAAATTGTTGTATTGTCTGATTTTTTCTTAAATGCATTCCATTTATTCTTTGCGAGCTTTATATCTAAAGAAAGCCCCTCTTTAAGAAGTTCTTCTGAAAGTTTTGATGCAACCTGCTCATAGATTTTTATACTATCAAATCCATCCACTCTAATCATGGTTTCTTTATCTTTAGAAGGCTCATTATCCATTATCAGTTCAATAATTCTATTTACAACATATTTCATGAAATTACCTCCTCAATTGGCTCATATGGATTAATAACTATTGAAGTCGCATCTGACAATTCTTTTAAAAAACCTGTAGAACGTAAAAATTGCTGAAATGCAACTACATTTTCAGAAAAGCTATTCGCTAATGAAGAATCCATAGATGAATCTTGCATGCTTTTTCTATACTCTTCCGGACCAATTACTATCCTATAATTTTGATATAGTTTTTCCAAAAACATTTTTAATGTCATCTTATCTCCTGGTTGAATTAATGACAAAACAAGAAACCGAATCGTATCCTCAGACAATGTAAATCTTTCAAATGGTCCTGAAATCGGTATAATACACTGTAATTCTTTTCCTTTGCTCTTAAAAATATCCAATGAATTAATACGTGCTTCACGCACTTTCTTCATTCGTTCATCGTCAGCAATTCCTGCCTCATTTGCCATTTTATTAATTGCAGTCATAAAATCAGATTCTAAACTTCTAAATGACTCATGCGCAATTTTTTTTACTGTATCAGTATTTTCTGCCTTCATATCTACTATCCATATTGGTGTTTCTTTACCAAGATAATCTGCTACTCTAAAAGACATCATACGCATAATTTGAAACATAACACCTTTGGCAAGAATTTCTATTCTTGTTATTGGATGTAACTTACACGAAAGATAACTAATCAATTCATCCACACTACTTCTACCACATTCTTTGTAACCTGTAGCCGGAATATATGCTACTTCTAACTTTTGTGATAATGCAGTCTTATCCAATAAATATTGTTCTTCCCATGACTCTTGAACATAGTTTGCTAATTTTGAAATTTTCTGACACTGTCCATTTACCAAGTCATTTAAAAGATGTTCTAATTTATTCTGTCTATTCTTGTCACCATCTAATCCTTGAAGTAAATGCAGATAATACAGTTCACCACCTCTAGACAAAAAGTTATGTTTTGTAAAATCAAATTTTGTATCTAAGCTTTGAGGGTCTTCTTCCCAATTAACATCTTTCTTTCGTTTTTTTTCAGTAGGATCAACTCCACACAACACAAATTCAGGACATATGGGCAACAGTGTTTGAGCACCCCAAAATCTATTTCTTACTACAGCAGCATAGCCATGAAACAAATCCTGAATATCCTCAACGTATTCTTTTGCCAGTTCTTTGTCGCCTATATCAATTTTATCTGATATTAAATTTATCATTTCGCGATAAGCTTCGGTATCTGCGGGTATAGAACCTTTCTTTTTTGCTTTGTCATAAAAAATAAATCTTCGCAAAGCCATCCTTGGTTCTACCCAATAACTAAGACTTTTTTCAATAGTAATATCATGAAAGTGCATTTTTCCTTCGTTTAAATCTGCATTTTTTGCAGACACAAACACTAACAAAAATTCTGTTAAATATTCATATAAAGTCTGATCTGATTTAAATCTGTGTCCAAAAATCAATGTAGATAGTGGACCTTTATTCGCAATTTTTCTATAATCATCTTCCATCCATTTTGGAAATGTTTCCATAATCTTGCCTCCTACACTTCTCTGATTTTTCCGTCACCAGTTAATTCGAGACGAATATTATCATTGCCACTATTTTTAAGAGCAACAATTTCTATCACATTTTCATCTTCATCCTCTTCAAGCAATTCAGATATTTGTGTTTTTAAGCTTTCAACTCCATGCGATAGTTGCGGATCAATATTTGTTGCTATCACACCATTTTTCAGCTCTTCAAAATAATCCAACATTGGCAAAGTTAATATTGTGTCTAGGCTCGTCCTATCAATTTCTAATCTTAGTTCATATCTATCTTTACCTTTATTAAAAGTGCTGTCTTTTGTTTTTATTGACTTAACTCTCAGTTTTCGTACTGGAATTGTACCTGTAATTAATTGTACATTTTGTGTGATTCCTGATTCTCTACTCAAAGTTAATGGAATTTCTGTCCCATCACTAGGAGTTCCTATATAAATCATTGATAATGCATCTGCTATCAAATTTGCATCTTTCTTTGATGGAGTATCTATTCCATCCCTTAACACAAGATATCTCTTGAATTGTTTTGAAAATACATCTTCATAATCTTGTGATATCACAACATCATCCGTGATTATATTAGTAAACAGATATGTTCTACGAAGGAATTCCGTCCAACCACCAATAAATGCATTATTTTTTTCTGCATCCGTTATAATCTCTTTAATTGCATTACCAAACATATCTTTATATTCTTTACCTACTAGAAGTTTTTCATCAGAACGCAATCTTTTATGATCATACATGCATTTATTCGCTGCTGCTATCGCAATGATGTTCAACGCTCTAGCGTTTAATTTAGTACCTATATATCCAAAAAACAAATTGCTAAAGAGATATTTATATGCATCATTATTAGTCACTTCCTCACAGGACATTCCTCCCGTAATCATATATGCAAGCTGCTCTGTCATACTTCTAATAGTCAATCGTGTACCATACTCCGTTAACCAGATAAAATGATTATTTATAAACTCGTACACTTTTGTTTTATTTTCTACAATTAAGTTTCTATTTCTATATATATGGCAATAATGATGTTTATTGCATGCCTCACACTTTTCCCATAAATTATCCTGTATAATTTTCTCAAGAAATTCTGTTGCAAAATACACATTATCAACAGTAGCTACATTAATTACACACAATGGAACATCCTGAATGAATTTTATTTCTCCATCATTATTATCCATCATATTTATTAATTGAATTCTAGATTTTTCTTTATTATCATTTGTATCGAATAACTCACCAAATGTATTAATAAGCGGACCTGTATTAGCTACCATGAAAACATAATTTCCATTTTTCATCATATCTACAGATTTTTTCATCACATTAATTCTGTCGATATGATTTGTTTGCTCTTCTTCTGGAATTTCACTAAAATCTTTTACACATAAACATTTTGCACCATTTGGAAGTGTAATCTCACTTAATTTTTCCTTTACATCAAACTCTGCCCCCATGTCAGTCAGGACTTGATACATTATACTAGTTTTTCCATCTCCGGCATGACCTGTCAAAATGAGTATATGAGGTTTTTTTACTGTAAGATTTTCCTTTATATAATCACATAATCCTACTCTAACCATAACGTCTTTAAAATATGGATTATCAATATTTCTTTCACCATATGCATTTTCATTTTGAGCATTATAATTATGTAATGAATTCAAGTAATCAATATACAAATTATTGTCCATATCCAAACCTCTTTCTCATCTTTTATAATTCACTTATAGCATCTATAAGCTGGTCAATATCATTTTTTTTATTATACTGTCCTAAGCTAATTCTTACAGTTCCAAGATATTTTTCATCATCCAAATATTTATGGATATATGGTGCACAATGATATCCCGTCCTAACAGCTATATCAAAATCTTCATCCAAAATCATTCCTACATCATCTGCCTTATATCCCTTTACATTAAAAGATATAACTCCAATATGCTGGGTAAGATTTTCTGGTATATAAAGAATTATGTTTTTTAATTTTTTCAATTTATCTACTGCATATTCAGATAGTAGTTTTTCCTTTTGATAATTACCATTCCTATCTATAACGGTCAGAGCTTCATGCAGTCCAACAATTGCTACAATATTTTTACTAGCAGCTTCATATCTTTCTGGTACTTGCCTTGGCATATCTAAATTTAAAGAATCACTTCCTGTACCTCCTACAATAAATGTATCAAGTGATAATCTTGCATTATCAATAAAACCAGCTGCTCCCAATGGACCATATAAAGTTTTATGCCCAGCAAAAGCAATATAATCTGCTTTGATTTTTTTAATATCAATATCTAAAAGCCCAAAAGATTGTGATGCATCCATGATGGTTACTGCTCCATACTCTTTTGCTATCTCAAATATTTCTTCAACTGGTAAAATATATCCTGTCACATTACTTACATGAGTACAACATACACATGATGGTTTATTTTTCATGAACAAATACTTAACCTTATCCATATCAATTTCAAGATTATCTTTTACTGGTAATTCCTCAATATGTATATTCTTTATAGTACTTATTCTGTACAAAGTACGGGATACTGCATTATGTTCATATGGGGATACATAAATAACATCTCCATCCGAAAATGACAAACCATTTAAAATTACATTTAAAGCAATGGTTGCCGATGGAAGCAATACTGCATGTTCATTACCTAAACCATGCACTAACTCAATCAATTGTCTTCGAGTTTCCTCAATCAGTCTAGAAGCCTCTTGTGCCGCTTTATAAGATCCTCTCCCAGCATTTATTGCAATATTACGATTAGCCCAATCTATTTTTTGATACACTTCTTCTGGTTTAGGATATGTTGTAGCGGCATTATCCAAATAAATCATATGTTATTCCTCTTTTCGCATAACTTTTTCTATCATTTCTAACAGAATTGCAACTCGCACATTTACGTCCAGATCAGAAAAACTCTCTAATTGATCTTCTATAATGTTTCTAAACATGGTTCCCTCATCAGAATCTACTGGATCATAATATTTTTGAATTACCTCTCCATTTTTACCTGTAAATGACAGAACGCAACTTCCCTTTCTATTTTCACTCCCTATAGCCTCAATATCATTTTTAAGTTGTTGTAACTTATCCACGTATTCATTATAAGTATCATCGTTCCAGGAATCTGCATGTACTTCAGTTACAATTTTCATTATTTTTTGTACTACAGAATATTCATCATAAGTATCTATATCTCCTATGCAAGACATAAATCCTGATATAGAAGTATTATATAATCCATGCTTTGCCACATCACTTTGCTTTTCATACCATGCTTTGAGGGTATGAATCATATCATCTTTTCCATCCAATCTGAAAATATCTCTTGTTACCTCAGTTACTTTTTGCAAAAGCCAATCCATATAGCCGTTCAGTTTTGTTTTTAATACACTAAGGAATTCAACGGTTTTATCATAATCCTCATAACCACAAATATTAGGCAATATTTCAAAAATCACCTCGTATGCATTTACATCCATACGCTGCATTACATTTTTTAATTTTGGCAATGCTTTTAATATTCTCTCATTTGAAATATATTCATTACCTTTTCTTATGTTTTTGGTTACCTGTGGCAATCCTCGATACCAACGTTGCATACATGTCAAAATATTTGCAATTCTATTCCCAGAGAGATTTTTATCTGCTTTATCTGCAAATAAATCATATAGGTTATATAAGTATCTATCCTTATCCGCACTATCCTTAGAAATAAAAATTGAATATTTTGTTGGATAATCTACCATATTTATAATCGTGTCCACATCAAGTGCGATTTCACGATCTTCATAATACACAACGATATCCTCGTTTCTTTTAGATAATGAATAAGCAAGTAATATTGGTAAAACCCCGGCTCTCATCCCAAATGGTTTCCCACAAAATCTATTAACCAAAATACTTAGAGATTTTTTTTCATCTACACAACTATCAAAAAACGATTTAAAAATCCCCAGAAGTTTCTTAACGTTATCTGGCTTATCATCTGATGATATTCCAGAATTAAAAGTTATCCAGATGCCGTTTTTATATTCAGATGCACAGGAGATGTGGGATGTATTAAATGGCGATGATGGAAAGCAGTTTATAGATGCAGTTGGGAAAAGCAATCTTGGGGTAAGGACTTTATCCTGGTATGATGCAGGTGCAAGAAGCTTTTATTCGGTTAAACCTGTTACGACAATACAAGATTTGTATGGTTTAAATTTAAGAGTACAGGAGTCAGAGCTTATGTCTGAAACGGTAGAATTACTTGGAGCCAATCCTGTGAAGATGATATATTCAGAAGTCTATAAGGGGCTTAAGACAAGAAAAATAGACGGAGCAGAAAA
>OLQT01000745.1_pt1 | contig 22231 bp, 14 predicted proteins | sample 1672651 | NCBI WGS metagenome assembly OLQT01 (sample SAMEA3136709, study PRJEB25190) | human gut metagenome | biome: human gut; feature: human-associated habitat; material: faeces | place: Austria | collected 2013 | reverse complement strand
CTGCGCCGGGTGTTGACGCCCCTCAGACCTATGTGATGGAACTCTTTGGCGGCCCCACGAGCGCCTTTAAGGACGTCGCCCTACAGATGCTCCCCCGCCTGATGGCCCGCACCTCCGCCAAGGACGGTGGCGCCGAGCGCATCATGATCGTCACCGCCACATCGGGCGACACGGGCAAGGCAGCACTCGCCGGCTTTGCCGACGCCCCGGGCACGGGCATCACCGTCTTTTATCCCGAGGGCAAAGTCAGCCGCGTGCAAAATCTGCAGATGTCCACTCAGGAGGGCGATAACGTCGCCGTCTGCGGCATCCGCGGCAACTTCGACGATGCCCAGAGCGCCGTCAAGCGCATCTTTGCCGATAAGGAGCTTGCCGAGCGTCTAGAGGCCGCCGGCACGGTGCTTTCGAGCGCCAACTCCATCAACGTCGGCCGCCTGGTGCCGCAGGTCGTCTACTACTTTGCCGCCTATGCGCAGCTGCTGCGCGCCGGCGCCATCGAGGCCGGCGACGCCGTGGAGTTCTGCGTACCGACCGGCAACTTTGGCGATATCCTGGCCGGCTACTATGCCAAGCGCATGGGTCTGCCCGTCGCCAAGCTCATCGTCGCAAGCGACAAGAACAACGTGCTGGCTGACTTCCTGACCACCGGCGTCTACGACCGCAACCGTCCGTTCTTCACGACCATCTCGCCGTCGATGGACATCCTCATCAGCTCCAACCTCGAGCGCATGTTCTACTTCCTGTCCGATGGCGACTGCGAACTCGTTGCTAGCCTTATGGAGCAGCTGGCACAGACTGGTCGCTACGAGGTTCCCGCCGACCTGCTAGCAAAGATTCAGAGCGTCTTTGGCTGCGGTTGGGCCAGCGAGGACGAGGTCCGCGCTGTCATCAAGAGCTGCTGGGACGCGAACGGCTACGTGATCGACCCGCACACCGCTTGCGGCTATCACGTCTTTGAAAAAATCGCTCCCGCCGAGGGTGCCAAGGCCCGCGTGCTGCTTTCGACCGCAAGCCCCTACAAGTTCCCGCGCGCCTGCTGCGACGCCCTGGGCCTCGACGTTCCCGAAGATGATTTTGAGGCTATGCGTGTGCTCGAGCAGGCCACCAACACGGTCGCCCCGACCCAGCTCGCCGAACTCGAGTCCAAGCCCGTCCGCTTCGAAGACGTCTGCGACGTAGCCGACATGGCCAACTACGTAGAGTCTGCAGCAAAAAAGATGGCTTCCAACTAAAACCCCTTATAAGGCGCCGGCGAAAGCCGGCGCACTTTCTTTCATCAGATAACCCCCGGGATGATGACGAACGCGCACAGCGTGCCTGGCTGTTTAGTTCGTCGCGAGTTCCGCACGCAAAGGAAAGCACTTAATGTGCTTTCCGTCTTGCGCAGGACTGCCCGAGCAGCGAACTAAACAGCCAGGCACGCCAGGAGGACTCACATGATCAAAATCACCGTCCCAGCAACGAGCGCCAACTTGGGTATCGGCTACGATACCCTCGGCATGGCCGTCAGCCTCTACTCGCACTTCACCTTCGAGCGCGCCGACAAGCTCACCATCACGGGCTGCCCCGAGGAGTTCCAAAACGAGAATAACCTGGTCTATGTGAGCTTTGTCGATGCTCTGGCCGCGTGGGGCGAGCCGGCTTTTCCCGTTGCTATCGACATTCAGACCGACGTGCCCGTCGCCCGTGGCCTGGGTTCCAGCTCCACCTGCGTCGTCGCCGGCATTATGGCCGCCGCCGCACTGACAGGCCACACCGTCGACCGCGCTGAGCTTGTCCGCATTGCCACCGAGGTCGAGGGCCATCCCGATAACGTCGCCCCTGCTATCCTGGGCGGCGCCGTCTGCTCCTTTACGCCGACCGATTCGCTCCCCCAGTGCCTGCGCTACGAGGTGAGCGATCGCTTGCGTTTTATTACCGTGATTCCGCCCTACGAGGTGCATACGAGCGAAGCGCGCAAGGTTGTGCCGCAGGAGATTCCACTCTCCACCGCCGTATGGCAAATGGGCCGCATCGCCGGCATGACGCGCGGCCTGGAGACCGGCGACCTTGACCTGATTGCCGCCGCCAATGACGACCGCATCCAGGAGCCCTATCGCCGCCGCCTCATCCCCGACTACAACGCCGTGCGCGACACCTGCCTTAACGGAGGCGCCAAGACCATCTGGATCAGTGGCTCCGGCTCGACCCTCATGGCCGTGACTGACGACACCATCGTGGCAAAGTTCCTGCAGGTCAAGCTGCGCGAGCAGTTCCCCAAATGTGAGACGCATATTCTAACGTGCGACACGGAAGGCGCTCAAATCGAGTACCTGTAGACATCCTTCCCATTACCTGTCCGGGGCGGTCGGGGTGTTCCCTCAAAATCGTCCTCGCGCATGAAGGCCCCTTGCCCTGCTCCTACGGAGCGACGGACAAGGGGCCTTCGCGCTGCGGAATGATTTTGAGGGAACACCCCGACCGCCCCTGCGCCTACCTTGCTGAGGATGTCTATAGGGACCCACGCTTTGAAGGGGCGCCGGGCTGATAGCCTGCTTTTTATTGGTGGGGGCTCTTGCTGGTAAGGGGCACTTATTAGAGGCAAGCCTCGGCGATGCGCTTTTTGAGTTCGTCGATGCCGGTGCCAGTCTGAGAGCTTGTGATGATCACGTTCTCGGCCGGGACGTTGAGCTGCTTTTTGATGGCTGCTGCCTGGCGGGCCTGCTGGGTGCGGCTGAGCTTGTCAGCCTTGGTGAGGCAGACGATAAAGTTGAACTCGTTGCCCTGCAGGTAGTCGATCATGTCATGGTCGAGCTTACTCGGGTCGTGACGAATATCCACCAGCGACACGACCAGGTTAAAGCTGCGCTCCGAGTCGAAGAAGTCGCCGATAAGTTCTGCCCAGCGGTCACGCTCGGCCTTGGAACGGCGGGCGAAACCGTAGCCCGGCAGGTCGACGAAGTGCACGTCGTCAGCCTCAAAGAAGTTGATGTTGCTCGTCTTGCCCGGCGTGCTCGAAACCTTGACGAGGTTCTTGCGGCCAAAAAGCTTGTTCATGATCGACGACTTGCCCACGTTGGAGCGGCCGACGAAGCTCACCTCGGGGCAGGTGGACTCGGGAATCTGCGAAACCTTGCCATAGCTGGCAACGAACTTAGCAAGCTGGTAGTTAATGGAATCGGCCATGGACACTCCTTGGTCGTAGGTTCTTACAAAAAAAGCGCGCTAATAGATAGCAGCGATACGGCGAACGATATCGAGCGTAATGCCACTCGCGGTGCGGGCATACTCGAACAGGTCGAACTCGCGGTCGCAAATCGCATCGTACGCCTCGTCACAATTATCGCTGATAGCGCGCAGCACCAGGCAATCGACACCATTTTTGGTTGCGACGTGGGCGATTGCCGCGCCCTCCATGCCGACACAATCGGCATGCGTCGCCTCGATAGCGTCGTTGCGCATGGCGGCGCCCGTCACAAAGCGGTTACCCGTGGCAATTGTGCCGACCAGGAACTGCTTGGTGCCCTCGTTCGAAGCGGCTGCATTTGTCGAAGCATCAACAAACCCACGCTCAGCAAGCACATCGGCAGCAATATCGACCAGCGCAGGCGTCGAGCCAAACTCCTCGAGCCCCGGTGCAGACTCGGCGATAAGCGCAGCATCGGTATCCAGATAGCGCAGGCATTTGCCGATGACCACGTCGTCGATATGGAGCTTGGGGTTCAAACCGCCCGCGATACCCGAAAGCACAACTGCCTGTGGAGCATACTTGCTAATGAGGTGCTGTGTTGCGGCGGCAGCGTTTACCGTGCCCATACCCGCCGTCGTGGCGACAATCGACAGGCCGTCGAGTTCACCGCTCACAACGGTCAAGCCTGCCTCCTGTGCCTCGCAAACGTTACTCAGCTCTTCCTTAATCTGCATGATCTCTTTTTCGAGTGCACCGATAATCGCGATGGTAGCCATGCCATTCCCCAAACCTATACGAAATTCTCAACCACGGTATGGTACCAGCATTTTGTTTGCCAACGCCAAACGAACACGCTAGGCCAGCGCAGCTCGCGTATCAAACAGAGCCCTTGCAATCGCAGCCGTAACCTCGCTCGAGCGATCGCTCCATGGCATCGATGTCATGATGCTCATGACATAGGTACGGCTATCGATGTCGATAAGGCCCGCATCGCATGTCGAATAGCAACCATCCTCGCTAATCCAGCCTGCCTTGTTGCGCACCAAGGCTTGGTCGTCCGCAATCCCATCACGGATAAATGAGCGCGATGTTGATGACAACAGTTCAGATAACCACTGGGAGGCCTCGCTGCCACAGCTCAAATACTCGCTCATCTCGCGCCACAACTTGGCCGAGGTGCGCGGGCAATAGGTGGGAAAATCACTCATCGGATCGAGCGCGGTATCGTAATCGATGCCAAGACTGACAATCCAATCCTCGTAACCGGCATGGTCAAACGCCGCGCGTAACGCAATAAACGAATCGTTATCCGAATTAACGACCGCGGCCTCGATTAGGTCGCGCACCGTCTGCCAGCCCATGTTATAGCCACCATAGGTGCCAAGGGAATCATCGAGTGAGACCTGACCCGTCTCGACCAGGGATTCGCAGATGTACAACGCATAGAGTGCCTTGTAGCTACTCGCGCCGTAAACCTCGACATCGGCGTTATACGTCACGCCCTTGCCGCTCGACAAATCGTAAAACACCACGCCCACATCGCCCAATTCCTGGGCCTGATCAAGGGCATCTTGGAGCGCGGCGAGGCTCCCATCCTCCAGGGCGGGGATCTGATCATCAACCAATGAGAAGGTCTGCACGGTATCGCCTGAGGGAATATCGTTAAAGTCCGCCTTCGAAAGCCTCGTCTTAAGGCTCGCTGTCGACAGGGTTTGACTTGCGGTGGCTTTAGCTTCAGAGACCTTTTTGTTTTGCATCTGTACCGTTGACGCATCTGAGTGTGCCATTCGCTCCGACGCGTAGGTTTTGGCGGTAATTCCGAGGATAATAACCGCCAACGTTAGCATCCCAATGGCGGCAATCTTCGTCACGCGGATGCGAGTGGCAGCGAGGCCACGCGAAGGCGTGCCCTTCGTCTCATATCTGCTGCCATGCTGCGGCACATACTCGTCCCGCGATGCGTTGTTTCGCACGTGGTCTCCTGACTGCTACCGTTTATATACGAGCAGCATAATACCGAGCAGGCATTTCTTTCCAAAGATATTCAGCAGCGTTTAAGGTGTCTTTAAAGAAACCACAAGCGTATTTATCCAAATGGCACGATTCTGTTGCGCATCTCTGTCCAAAACGCAGTTGCGGTGAAATAGTTCCTGTTTGGGCGGCATAAGCCGAAAAACAAGAACTATTCCACCGCAACTTGACGGGGCTCTTTGGCAATCAGCTTGGTGTCCGGGGGCACTCATTTAAGTCTGTCCCCAATGAGTGCCCTTGGGGGCGAAAATGGATCGCTAGCCGATGGCGTTTTTGAGTTCCGCGCGGCGCTTTTTCATGCCCGTCATGACGGCGCTGCGCAGCTCGGGCATGCGCGCGGTATCCATCTGCGGAACGCCCTCGAGCTTATAGGGAATGCCCAATTGCTCGTACTTGACGACACCCATCGTGTGATACGGCAGCATTTCCAGGCCCACCACGTTGTGCCACGGGGCGATGAGGCGGCCGAGCGCCTCGCACTCCTCAACCGTATCGGTAATGCCCGGCACCACCACGTGGCGGATAACGACCTTAATCTTGCGGCGCGCAAGCTCATCACCAAACGCCAGAATGCGTGCGGGATCGCAACCGGTCAGCTTTTTATGCTCGACGGGATCGGCGTGTTTAATGTCGAGCAGCACCATATCGGTCTCGTTGAGTACGGCATCGAACTTCTCGGGATGCGCGGGGTCGAACGCATAGCCGCAGCTATCCAAGCAGGTGTGCACGCGACCATCGGGGTTGTTGTGCATGGCGCGGAACAGGTCGGCCAAAAACTCAGGCTGCAGGAGCGGCTCGCCGCCGGATACCGTAATACCACCGCTGCGGTAAAACTCATGGTTGCTCTGGAACTCGTCCATCAGGTGCTCGACGGTCACCATGGTGCCGCCGTTAACCGACCAGGTGTCGGGGTTGTGGCAATACGCACAGCGCATGGGACAGCCCTGAACAAACACCACAAAGCGGATGCCGGGTCCATCGACCGTTCCCATCGTCTCAATCGAATGCACGCGGCCCAGGGCAAACGCAGAGTCCTCGGGACGAGCGTCCACACCCTCGAGCGTCATCTCAGCCATTCCCGCTACCTTGCCTCTCATTGGTTTTAGCTACATAAATGCCAGAGTCATTCTAGCCCATATGCATGATGGCGAAACGGTTTAGCGGTCAATTGGATTGTCCTATTTGGCCCTACGCAAGAGCGGCGGGAAGGTTGTCGCAACCCGCCCGCCGCCGAGGCAATAGAAATCGATAGACGCCAGGCCTTACGCTTTAAGCGTGAGCACCGCACCGAAGGCGGTCGGGCCGCAATGGCTCGAGATGACACCGCCGACCTGAGTCCAGGTAACGTCCTTAAAGCCCAGGTCGTACGCATAGACTTCCATGTCGTCGCGCAGCTCCTGGGAAAGACCTACCGAATACGCCAGGCCAATGTGCGAGTAGTCAATCTCGCCCTTCGCAACCATGTGGTCAATAAAGGCGCGGGCGCATTTGAGCATAGAGCCGCGGAACTTCTTGGTCGCCACAAACTTACCGCCCGTTACCTCAATGCAGGGCTTAATCTTGAGCAGGTGGGCGCCAAGGAATGCCACGTTGGACAGACGACCGCCTGCCTTAAGGAAGGCTAGGTCGGTAGGAACAAAGCCCAGCAGCACACGGTCCATGACGGAATTCGTAAATGCAAAGATCTCGTCGACGGTGGCATCGGGGTGAGCCTCGATGTATTTGGCGGTCTCGACGACAACGAGCGACTGGCCCACCGAGACAAAACGCGTGTCCATGGAGTAAACGTAGTCGCGACCCTTGGCGGCGATCTTCGATGATTGATGCGAGCAGGTCGTGGCCTCGGAATACGCGAGATGCAGAATAGTCGCGTCGGGCTGCTCGGCATGAATGCGGTCATACACGTGAGCGAAATCCGCAGGCGCACAGCCACTGGTCTTGGGCATCACGCCAAACTCGTTGCAGCGCGAATAAATCTCGAGCGGATCGATCGAGCCGTCCTCGACGGTCTCGTCACCAATCGTGACATGCATGGGCACGCGCACGATGCCGTAGCGTTCGCAAAGCTCCGGCGTCACATCCGAACCAGACTCAACCACGATTACGTACTTGCCCATTATTATCACGACCCATCTCAACGTTGGTTTTTCAATACATGACACGCGCCGCCGCACTGTTGCGCAACGGCCTCCAAGCGCCAAAGAGACGCCGCCCCTTGCACACAACAAAGGACAGCGTCTCCCTGGAAAACTCCGTGCTTGGCTGAGATTTTACACGGTTTATAAATGAGTGTTACTTATCCCGCAAACGGTAGCTATACGCGATAAACGGTAGTTCGCTGCGGCAACTGCAACACATTCCGCCCAGCAAGTCCAATCGTGCCCCATGCACGGTTAATGCACGAGGCGGTAGAAATTCATCGATGCCGCGCCCTCGGCGTGCAGCTCCATCGCCGGAACCGCCGGCGAATAGGTGCGGCTCGTAAGTGCCGCCTCGCCGCCATTTGCAAAAATCTCGACCATCGTAGTGTCCGAAAGCACGCGCAGGTCGCGAAGCTCGCTGAGCTCGATCGACCTCTGGTCGCGCCCATAGCCTTCGTCACCCATGTCGAGGGTAAGCATCCCGTCTGCATAGCACACAAAGACACCCTTGCGGATTTCGAGCTCGACCATCTTGGCGCCCTCACAGGAAACCACAAGATCAAACAGGCGGCCCGGCTCCTCAACGGTTTCACCGCCTGTCGCGCGAACGCAGTCGCCGCGCATCCTCTCAATCTCGTGCGCCGGTTGCTGGCAGAGCTTGCCATCGCGCATGCTCAGCTCTCGCGGCACCGTCAACGCGCACTGCCACCCGCGCGCCACCGTCGGGTTTTCTGCCGTCGCATCGGGGCAACCCGACCATCCGATCATCAAACGCCGGCCTGCAGTATCCTCAAAGGACTGCGGAGCATAGAAATCAAAACCGGCATCGACCATCGGGGGCATGCCCTGCCCGACGATTTTAAAGCTCGGCGCCTCCCAATCGGCCTCGATGGGGAACCACACGCACTGATGCGGATTGCGGTAACGCCAACCATCGGCAGGCACACCCTGCGGACAGCAAACGAGAATAAGCTCGCCATCGAGCTCAAACAGATCGGGGCACTCCCACATAAAGCCAAACTTCTCGCCCAACTCAATGCGCGTCGCATAGCTCCAGTCCTCAAGATTGCGCGAGGTATAGACAAGCACGCAGCCACGGTCGTCTTTCGTACGAGCACCCAGAACCATGTAGTAGATACCATCGTGCTCAAGGATCTTGGGGTCGCGCACGTGCGTACCGATATCGTCGGGGTAATCGACCGGTCCAACAGCTATGCACTTCTCGCCCAATTCGTCGGGATTCTCGGCAACCATATGAATCTGGTTTTGCTCACGGCCCGTCAACACGTAGTCGTAATCATCGCGGTCAAAATGCTTGACGTTGCCGGTATAGAAGTAGTGAATCTTGCCATCACGTACAAAGGCAGAACCAGAATACGCTCCGCTCGAATCCAAATCGGAATCGGGGAACAGCACGGGGCCGTGATTCTCGTACGTCACAAAATCCTTTGTCGTCAGATGATTCCAAAGCACTGGACCGCCATGCGCAGCATCGAACGGATCGTATTGATGATAGATGTGATACGTATCACCAATCTGAACCAAACCGTTGGGGTCGTTGAGCCAGCCAAGCTCAGGCTCCACATGAAACAGAAGCCTATCGGGGTCGGACGCGATGCGAGCCGCCGTCTCATCCTGTCCGACACGCCACTGCTCATAGTCCGCGCGTGTCACCTTGTTTTTTTGATTTAACATCGCCGTTGACTTTCTCGTCTATGGGGAAGGACGCTCGACTCACACGAGTCGAACGCCCTTCCTCAAATGGACTTATCCTCAGATTACACTGAACGGCTCAACTAGAAGCTAACGTCGAAGCCAGCGCCAGCGCCCTCTTCATCGGTGGTCGGCACGCCCTTTGCCTTGTTGTAGGCAAAGATCAAGACGATCGGCACGATAAAGGCGATGAGATTGCCAGCCACATACCACACGAGGGTCTCGGGCGTGACGATGAGCAGGCCAAGCACGCCGGTCAGACCCTGACCGATAGCGCGCACCTCAAAGAGCTTGACGAAGGCACCGCCGCAGCCTGCACCGATGCATGCGCAGATGAACGGAATGATCGAATAGCGCATGTTTGCAGCAAAGATAGCGGGCTCGGAGATTCCGACCAGCGTCGGGATAAAGGACGACATGCAGATGTTGCGCTCTTTGGAGTGCTTCTTGTGAATGAGGTACATACCGATGGCGCCGCCGCCCTGGGCGATGATGGAAACCGACCAGATGGCCTGGATGTAGTTGAAGCCAGTCGTGGCAACAAGGTTTGCCTCGATACCCTGGATGAACTGATGCGTACCGGTAACGACGAGCGGCTGCAGGAACGCGGCGAAGACAAAGGCGCCAAAGACGCCCATCCTGTTGTACAGGACATCGATTACGCCAGCGAGGACGTCGCCGATCAGGTTGCCGAGCGGGCCGAACACGGTGAACAGGGCGACGTTAGCGAGAATCAGGGTAACGGTCGGGACAAAGACGAACGAAACGACCTCGGGGATGTACTTCTGGGCAATCTTTTCGACCTTGGCCATAAACCAGGCAGTCAGGATTGCAGGGAATACGCCGCCCTGGAAAGCAACCATGGGAATGGATAGCGGACCGAAGTTCCAGTACTCAGCACCCGTCGGGTCCATAACGAACGTGTTGCGGTTCATAAGGCTCGGGTGAACCATGACGATACCGACGAGGATGCCCAGGATCGGGTTACCGCCAAAACGCTTGACCGCGCTGTACATAACCAGGACAGGCAGGTAGTCGAACGTGGTGGCGATAATGGCAAAGAAGCTTGCGAGGTTCTTGAGGAACTCGCTGTGATCGGCGAGGCTGCCTTCCATGCCAAAGAGGCCGTTGGCAACGATCAGCGACTTAAGGCCGATGATGATTGCAGCGCCGACGAAGGCGGGAATGATGGGGATAAAGATGTCCGAGAATACCTTGAGGACCGAGAAGAACTTGCCCTTCTTGTCCGCCTCAGCGCCCTTGACCTCGGAAGCACTGATCTCCTTAACGCCCGTCAGAGCCATAAACTCATCGTAAACCTTGTTGACGGTACCGGTACCGAAGATGATCATGAGCTGGCCGCTGTTGTACAGCACGCCCTTGACGCCATCGATGTTCTCGAGCTCGGCCTTGTTGTATTTGCTCGTATCCTTGAGCACCAGACGCAGACGGGTCACGCAATGCGTGGCGCCCTCGATGTTCTCCAGTCCGCCGACGTTGTCGACGACTTGCTGGGACACTGCCTTGTAGTCCATGTTCCTCTCCATTCCTTTTCTAAATCATAAAACGGTTCGTTGCCGCTACAGAGACGCGATCGTTGCGTTTGCGCACTTGAGCGCACCGTCGGTGACGGTAAGCGCCACACCCTGGCCCTGCTTGTTGCAGAAGCGAGCGTTGAGCGCAACATCATCGACAAAGATGGTCGCGATGTCGTCGTCGACGACCAGACGCACATGGTGAGTGCCCTCGCCCTTAAAGAACAACGGACGCTCGAGGCCCATGTTGTTGACCTGGAACCACGGGTACTGGGGAGCCGGCGTGAACTCGAGCTTGCCCTCGCGCAGGTTGGCGCGGAACTCATAGGCAAGACCGGTCTCGGCGTCCTCGGCGAACTTGACCGAGAAGCCGGCAGCGTTACCGCCGAGCTCAATGTCGGCATCGAGCAAGTAGGTGGAGCCGGCATCCGCGGCGAGCACCTGCTCGACCTTGCCCGACTCGCAGGAAAGCTCAAAGGTCTCGACTGCCTTAGCCTCGCCAAAGGCGCCAAGCATGCTGTCGGGGAGCTTGGTGCCGAGCGTTCCGTCGGCACGCTGAACGATCTCGAGGGGCATAAAGGTGCCACCCCATAGGTAAGAGCTGGGGTCGCCGCCCTCGTCACGCGTAGGAACCCAACCAAAGAGAACGCGACGCTCGCCATCGAATGCGGTGCGAGCGGCGTAGTACGCGCGGCCGTCGAAGGAGTCGTCAGCGGGGGTAATCCAAGGACCGTTGATGGACTTGGACATGCGGTAACGGGTCTTGTTGCCGTCGCTGTACTCGGAAAAGACGAGGTACCACCAGTCGCCCATCTTAAAGAGATCAGGCATCTCAAACATGGTGTACAGGCCCGGGTTCCACCAGTCGCCCTGGAACTCCCAGTTGGTCAGATCCTTGGAGGTGAACTTGACCAGGCGGCCGGTCATCAGACGCTTGTCCTCGCCCACACGCGTGCCGAGGATGAGCATGTACTCTTCGTTCTCCTCATCCCAAAGCACAAAGGGATCGCGCCAGTTGCGGTCATCGTAACCCTCCTGGGGCGGAAGCAGCGTCTCGGCGATGTTCTTCTCCCACTTGACGGCGTCGTCGCTCGTTGCGTGAAGAAGAACCTGCTTCATCAAACGTGCGCGGACCTTATCGCGATTGCAACCAGTGTAGAGCGCATGGTACTTGTCGCCCACCTTAAACACCGTGCCGGCATAAATGTACTGGTCGACTTCCTCGTCGCCGCCGCGCTCAAGGCTCTCGCCAAAGTCCTTGTAGTTGACGAAATCCTTGGTCGTAGCGAGTGCCCAGCCAAACGGCTCTCTGAAAGGTTCGGGGTTACGCGTGTCACGCTGATGATAGAGATAGAACGTGCCGTCCTCGCCGTACGGCATGATGTCGCCTACCCAAATTCCCTCAGGCTGGTAATACACCTTGTGCATCCGAGACTTCCTTTCCACGACATACTAACTCGGTACAATGGCAAGATATGTCAACCGTTTTCATATGTCAAACGTTTTCACACCAATACGTCTTTTCGCAGTTCCAGTCGTCGGCAAACGGTTGACATATGCCGGTGAACGGTCATCAGAGGCGTTTGAGGAATTCTTTTGGCACGGGGCGAATTACGCGGTTTTGCCCTCGATAAGCTCAACGGGAAGCTTGATATTCGACTCGGGCTTTTCACCGTTAATAAGAGCAATGATGGATTGCGCCGCGAGCTCTCCGATGCGATCGATATCTTGACGTACGGTTGTTAAGTCAGGCATAAACGTCATAGTGCGGCGGGCACCATCCGCGCCCACGACCTTAATGTCGTCTGGAGCGCTCAAGCCGCGCTGCTTCATCACGTTGAGACAGATGGCCGCCATCGTATCGTCTCCCGCAAAGATGCCGTCAATATCGGGGTTCTCATCGAGGATCTTCGCAACGACCGCGCCCTTTTCGTCGTCGGGCTTAACGAACTCAACCTCACGGACAAGCGCGGACAAACCGGCCTGCTCAACAACATCGAGGTAGGCATCGGTACGCTTATTGGCAGGCATGCGCATGCGGCTATTGCTGCGCAGGCACAGGATACGCCTGCAGCCGTCATCAATCAGACGGCGCGTGGCGAGCTCGCCGATGCCATAGCTGTCACTTGCAATCTGGACAGAGCCCTCGCCAAGATCGCAGTCGATGCCAACCAGGCTCAAGCCCATCTCGGCATATGCCTCGGCACCGATATTGAGGGAGTTGACGATGACGCCGTCGACCATATTGCGGCGGAGCATGTCGATATAGGAACGCTCAAGATCAGGTCGATTGGCGCTGTTGCACAGCAACATCTTAAAGCCGTTTTCCGCCAACGTGCGCTCGACCGCCTGCACAACCTGAGCATGGAACGGACTGCTCACAAAGGGAACGATCATGCCGATAAGGTTCAAACGGCCGTTGAGCATGGCACGGGCGATATCGTTGGGCGTATAGTTGATGCGCTCCATCGCGGCGTGGACCTTATCGCGGGTCTCTTGGCTAATATAACCGCGGTTATTAAGCACGCGAGATACCGTAGTAGGCGAAACCCCCGCCACCGCTGCAACTTCCTTGATGCCAGGCTTAGCAGAATCCTTAGAACGAGTGCCCTCGCGAGCCATAGCACCCTCCCCTATCAACATGTCATACGTTTACATACGAACAAAGCATACCCCAACAACAGCGGGAAGACGGTAACAGTACAAGTAAGTAAACGACTCATCCAAATAATTAGGAGAGTTCCGCCTAAAGGGTGACTCCGAAGAACCCCGCTTGGCCGTTTTTGGGTTATTTTCCAAAACATCCCGCAGGACGCAAAGAGGCCCCGCCGCGCAACGCGCGCAGCGGAGCCTCTTTGCATGTCCGAGGACGTTTTGGAAAATAACCCAAAACCGGCCCCAGTAATCCTACAGGAGTTAAATCCCTTTAGAACTTGTTGTGGAAGGTACGCGCAATGACCTCGTCCTGCTGCTCCTTGGTGAGCGTGTGGAAGTTCACGGCATAGCCGGAAACGCGGATGGTCAGCTGCGGGTACTTCTCGGGGTGAGCCTGAGCGTCGAGCAGCGTCTCACGGTTGAAGACGTTGATGTTCAGGTGGTGGCCACCCTTCTCGGCGTAAGCGTCGAGCATGTGGACCAGGTTATCGGCCTGGGTCTCGGAAACTTCAGAAACCTTCATAATATGTCTCCTTCGATTAATAGGCGCCGGCCGAAACCGGCGCGCTAATCAGTAATCGTTATTGTTAGTATAGCACTAACAATAGTTACTCGCCCAGCTGATCAAGGTCGATATCGCCAAAGAACACCTGGTCCTCCTTGCCGAGCGCACTCGGGATGATGGAGAAGGTGTTGGAGATGCCGTCCTGGGCATCGCGGAACGGGAGCTTGGAAACCGAAGACAGCGAAGCGATGGCGCCGTGGCTATCGCGCTTGTGCATGGGGTTAGCACCCGGGGCGAACGGCTGGCCAGCCTTGCGGCCGTCGGGCGTGGAGCCGGTCTTCTTACCGTACACGACGTTGGAAGTAATGGTCAGAACCGAGGTCGTGGGCACGGAGTTGCGGTAGGTGTCGTTCATGCGGATGTACTCCATGAACTGGTGCACAACGTCGTGAGCGATCTGGTCGACGCGGTCGTCGTCGTTACCGTACTTGGGGAACTCGCCCTCGGTCTCGAAGTCGACGATGATGCCGTTCTCGTCACGGACGGGGTGGACCTTGGCGTACTTGATGGCGGACAGGGAGTCAGCCACGACGGAAAGGCCAGCGATGCCCGTAGCGAACCAGCGGTGCACGTGCTTGTCGTGCAGAGCCATCTGAATGCGCTCGTAGCAGTACTTATCGTGCATGTAGTGGATGATGTTCAGCGAGTTGACGTACACGCCAGCGAGCCACTTCATCATGTCGTTGTACTTGGCCACAACGTCGTCGTAATCGAGCGTATCGCCCTCGACGGCGCGATACTTGGGGCCGACCTGCTTCTTGGAGACCTCGTCAACACCGCCGTTGAGTGCGTACAGCAGGCACTTGGCCAGGTTGGCGCGGGCGCCGAAGAACTGCATCTCCTTGCCGATGCGCATGGAGGACACGCAGCAGGCGATGCCGTAGTCGTCGCCGTGGTAAACGCGCATGAGGTCGTCGTTCTCGTACTGGATCGAGGAGCTGGCGACAGAAGTCTTGGCGCAGAACTTCTTGAAGTTCTCGGGCAGACGGGTCGACCACAGAACGGTCATGTTGGGCTCGGGGCTGGTGCCCATGTTCTCGAGCGTGTGCAGGTAGCGGTAGCTCATCTTGGTAACGAGCGTACGGCCGTCGACACCCATGCCGCCGATGGACTCGGTGACCCACTGCGGATCGCCGGTGAACAGGGCCTGGTACTCGGGGGTACGGGCAAACTTGACCATGCGGAGCTTCATGATGAAGTGATCCACGAACTCCTGGATCTGCTCCTCGGTGAAGGTGCCGTTGGCAAGGTCGCGCTCAGCGTAGATGTCGATGAACGTAGAGGTACGGCCGATGGACATAGCAGCGCCGTTCTGCTCCTTGACGGCAGCAAGGTAGGCGAAGTACATCCACTGGATGGCCTCCTGCGTGTTGGTAGCAGGGTTGGAAATGTCGAAACCATAGGTCTCGGCCATCATCTTGAGCTCGCCGAGGGCGCGGATCTGCTCCTGCAGCTCCTCACGATCGCGGATGTTGTCGGCGGTCATGACCGTCGGGGTGGAAGCCTTCTGGGCCTCCTTGTCCTTGATCAGGTAGTCGACACCGTACAGGGCGACACGACGGTAGTCGCCGATGATGCGGCCGCGGCCATAGCCATCGGGCAGACCGGTGATGATGTGAGCCGAGCGGCAAGCACGCATCTCGGGGGTGTAGACATCGAAGACGCCAGCGTTGTGGGTCTTGCGCTCGAAGGTGTAGCGCTCGACAACGTTCTCGTCGACCTTGTAGCCGTGCTGGCTGGCAGCCTGGCAAGCGATGCGGATACCACCGTTGACGTGCAGAGCGCGCTTGAGCGGCTTGTCGGTCTGGAGGCCAACAATGGTCTCCTTGTCGCGATGGGCATTATCGATGTAGCCAGCGGGGTGGCTCACGATACCCGTGACGGTCTTGGTGTCCATATCGAGGACACCACCCTGCTCGCGCTCCTTAAGCAGCAGGTCGAGAACCTCGCCCCACAGCTCCTTGGTACGCTCGGTCGGACCTACGAGGAACGACTCGTCGCCCTCGTAGGGGGTGTAGTTCTTCTGGATGAAGTCTCGGACGTCAACCTCTCCCGTCCAAATGCCTTCCTTGAAGCCTTCCCATGCCTCCTGCATTGTGTAACCACGCTCCTAGTTACGTGTAATGCGGCGCTCTCTCACACCGCTGCTTATTGAATTCTTGAATTTTCGGCTTGCACTACCGGCTTCTTCCGTTCTTCACCACACGCTGGTGCAGGAAAAACGTTTGTCCACCTTGGAACTACAACCCAAAACCCAAGATTTCACCCGTCTGAGAAGGATAACATAGCGACCCTCTCCATCTGGGCTGTTATATGTTTCTTTTTTTATATCATAAGGGCGTTTTTTACAAACCCGCAGGAAATGAGAGCGTGAACAACTACCGTTCACCGATTTGTTTGGTATTTTTGCTTGCCTTTGTACGACGTTCACTCTAGCTGTTATGCCAGCTTTAGCAGGGTAAAGTGCCTCTGAGTAGGCTTTAGGGCATGCCTAACGATCTGCCCCTAACTTTGCTGGCACCGACGGTGTACGGAGGTCGCCTAAAGGTAGTTTTCTAGACATGTCCCAAAATCTACCGCATAGGGTACGCGTGCAAGGGTATCATCTTTCACCGAAAATAGTTTCTAGTGTTAGGGGTTTTCGGTGGAAGATACCGATTTCCGTGAACTTGGACGTCAGCTCCTTACCGAGTTCGGCAGCATGCATCAGCGCATTTCGCGTTTTGCGGACAAAGCCCTCGGCGGCGAGATGGCCGTCATGCGCGCCCTCATACTCGCCGGCGGTTCGCTCACGCCGAGCGAACTCGCTGATCGCGCCTGGGTCTCGAGTGCCCGCATCGCCAATATCCTACGCGCTCTCGAAGCCAAGGGCTGGGTCGAGCGCGAGCACTCAAAGACTGACCGTCGTCGCGTACACGTCATAGTGACCGACAAGGGATTCCAGGATCTCGAAATCAAACGTCGGGAATTCGAGGACCGCACCGCGGCCTTCCTCGAGCAGCTTGGCGAAACAGATACCCAAGAGATGGTGCGCCTTCTTAGACGTGCCAACGAAATTATCGACCGCAATCAAGAAAGGAGAGATGCCGAGTGAGGATTCTCAAGCTCTTTAAAAAACATATCCTGGCACTGTTCGCAGCTATCGTACTTATCGTAATCAGCTGCAACGCCGATCTGGCGCTGCCTACCTATATGAGCGACATCGTCGACGTGGGTGTGCAGCAAGGCGGCATCGCGTCGCCCGTACCCGACACCATCCGCGCCGAATCGCTCGACGACCTCGAACTCTTTATGAGCGCCAAGGACGCCAAGGCTGTGGAGGCCGTGTTTAGCAAGGCTGACAAAAACGACATTCGAACGTACGAGGGCACCGAGGAAGAGCGTGCCGATGGAGGCAAGATTGCCGACATTATGAGCCTGCCCGAGACTGTTGTCCTTTCGCTCAACCAGGGCATCGACGCCAACTCCATGGGCGACATGATGGGCTCGTCCAGCGAGAAAGACGACAACGCTGCCCAGGCCATGCCCACCCCCGAGCAAATGGCAGCGATGACGCCCGAGCAGCTCGCCGAGATGCAGCAGAAGGCCGCGGCGGCGCAGAACATGCAAAAGCAGATTGATGCCGACGGCGGTAAGATCACTATGAAGAGCCTGCGCCTGGGTGTCGAGGGCGGCCTGGTAGACCAAAGCAAGCTCGTCGAGGGCGCCAACCAAATGGCGGACAAAATGGGCTCCATGTCGGGCTCCATCGTCACCCAGCGCGCCGTGAGCTATGTACAGGACGAGTACAAGGCGCAGGGCATCGACCCCGCCGACGTGCAGAACGCCTACCTGAGCCGCATGGCGACCACGATGTTTGGACTGTGCCTCGTGTCGCTCGTCGCCACCATCCTGACCGGTGCCGTGGCTTCGCGCACCGCCTGCTCCATCGCCCGCGACCTGCGCCGCGAGACCTTCAACAAGGTTATGCACTTCTCGCCGGCCGAGGTGGGCAAGTTTAGCCAGGCCTCGCTCATCACCCGCTGCACCAACGACATTCAGCAGATCCAGATGGCCGCAACTCTGTTTATCCGCATGTGTCTGATGGCCCCCGTCATGGGCATCGTCGCCGTCATGCGCGTCCTGGCCAACCATACCGGCCTGGAGTGGACCATCGCCGTTGCCATCATCGCGGTCTCGGCCGTCGTCGGCGTGCTTATGGGCCTCACCATGCCCAAGTTCAAAAAGATGCAAAGCTTTGTTGACCGCGTGAACCTTACCGCCCGCGAGCTGCTCGACGGCCTTATGCCCATCCGCTCGTTCAACCGCGAGGAACATGAGCTCGAACGTTTTGACAAGGCGTCGCTCGACCTGATGACCACGCAGCTCTACACCAACCGAGCCATGAGCTTTATGATGCCGCTCATGATGCTCGTCATGAACTGCATCACCGTGCTTATCGTCTGGTTTGGCGCGCAGGGCGTGTCCGACGGCGTGATGCAGGTCGGCAACATGATGGCGTTTATCTCCTACACCATGCAGATCGTCATGGCGTTTATGATCCTCACCATGGTTTCGGTCATCCTGCCCCGTGCCGAGGTCGCAGCCGAGCGCGTAGATGAGGTCATCACCTGCCCCACGAGCATCAACGACCCTGCCTCGCCCAAACTGCCCGCGGCCAGCTCGCCGCGCGGTGAGCTCACCTTCCGCGACGTGAGCTTCCAGTACCCCGATGCCCGCGCCGACGTCATTAGCGGTGTGAACTTCACCACGCATGCCGGTCAGATGCTCGGCATCATTGGCTCCACGGGCTCGGGCAAGTCCACGCTCGTACAGCTGATTCCGCGCCTGTACGACGTCACGGGCGGCAGCATTTCGCTCGACGGCATCGACGTGCGCGACATGACCCTTTCCGAGCTGCGCCGCCGCATTGGTTACATCCCGCAGCAGGGGCGTCTGTTCTCGGGCACCGTCGAGAGCAACCTCAAGTTTGCCGGCGACATGGTGAGCGATGATGACATGCGCCAGGCCGCGCGCATCGCACAGGCCGAGGACTTTATCGCCGAGCGTGAGGGCGGTTACGACTCCCCCATCAGCCAGGGCGGCTCCAATGTTTCGGGTGGTCAGCGCCAGCGTCTGGCCATCGCCCGCGCATTGGCCAAAAAGCCCGAGGTCGTGGTGTTCGATGACTCGTTTAGTGCCCTCGACTACAAGACCGACGCGCGCCTGCGCGAGGAGCTGGCCAAAAACGTTACCGACGCCGCACTCGTGGTCGTGGCCCAGCGCATCGCGACCATCATGCACGCCGACCAGATCATCGTGCTCGACGACGGCCACGTAGTGGGCACCGGCACGCACGAGGAGCTGCTGCGCAGCTGCCCGGCGTACCTGGAGATCGCACAGTCGCAGCTTTCCGCCGAGGAGCTGGGGCTTACCCAAGAAGAAATTGCAGCCGTCACGGAAGGAGGCGAGCGCTAATGGCAGACGAGACCAAGACTCAGATTCCCAAGCCCACCCGCCAGCGTGGTCCCATGGGCCGCATGGGTGGCATGCGTCGTGGCGAAAAGGCCAAGGACTTTAAGGGCACCATGAGGCAGCTGCTCGGCTATATCGGCCAGCACAAGATTGCCGTGTTTACCGCCGTCGCCTTTGCCGTGTGCTCGGTCATCTTTAACATTGTGGGGCCCAAGGTGCTCGGCCAGGTTACCACCAAACTGTTCGAGGGCTTGGTCGCCAAGGTCAACGGCACCGGCGACGTTGACTTTGACTGGATCGCCAAGACGCTCGGCTTTTTGCTCTGCCTGTATCTGGCGAGCTCTGTCTGCAGCCTGGTCCAGGGCTGGCTCATGACCGGCGTCACGCAAAAGATCTGCTACCGCATGCGCAAGGAAATCGCCGCCAAGATTGCCGTCGTGCCGATGAGTTACTTCAACGGCCACAGCAAGGGAGACGTACTCAGCCGCATCACCAACGACGTCGATACGCTGGGTCAGTCGCTCAACCAGAGCGTGACGCAGCTCATCACGTCGGTAACGCAGATTATCGGCGTGCTCGTCATGATGCTTTCGATCAGCCTGCCGCTTACCGGCGTCACCGTGCTCACGCTGCCGGCCGCCGCGATTATCTTGACCGTAATGATTCACTTCTCGCAGCCGTACTTCCGCGAGCAGCAACAGGTTCTGGGCGCCGTCAACGGCATTATCGAGGAGGACTTTGCCGGCCAGAACGTCATTCAGGTGTTCGACCGCGCCGAGGCCTCGATCGAAGAGTTCGACCGTCAAAACGACCGCCTCTTTATTAGTGGCTGGCGCTCGCAGTTCCTGTCGGGCCTGATGATGCCGCTTATGAGCCTGGTGGGTAACATGGGCTACGTGGGCGTCGTCGTGGTGGGCGCACAGCTCGCACTGACCGGCAACGCCACGCCCGGCGACATCCAGAGCTTTATCCAGTACGTTCGCAACTTTACGCAGCCCGTGCAGCAACTGGGCAACGTGAGCAACACGATGCAGTCGATGGCAGCCGCCACCGAGCGCGTCTTTGAGTTCCTGGCCGCGCCCGAGGAGGAGCAGAAAGCCGACGCGCAGATTCCCGAGAAGCGCCCTGGCCACGTGGAATTTGACCATGTCAAGTTTGGCTACACGCCCGACAAGACCATCATCCACGACTTTAGCTGCGAGGCGCAGCCCGGCCAGACCATCGCCATCGTCGGCCCCACCGGCGCCGGCAAGACCACGCTCATTAAGCTGCTGCAGCGCTTCTACGATGTGGACGGCGGTTCGCTGCGTGTCGAGGGCGTCGACGTGCGCGACTGGGACCGCGCGGCGCTGCGCGGCGAGTTTGCCATGGTGCTGCAGGATACCTGGCTGTTTAACGGCACCATCCGCGAGAACATCCGCTACGGACGCCCCGATGCGAGCGATGCCGAGGTCGAAGCCGCCGCGCGCGCCGCACGCTGCGACCACTTTATCCATACGCTTGCCGGCGGTTATGACTTTATGATTAACGAGGAGGGCACTAACCTGTCGCAGGGTCAGCGCCAGCTCGTGACCATCGCCCGTGCCATTTTGGCCGACCGCCCGGCGCTGATTCTGGACGAGGCGACTTCCAACGTCGACACCCGCACCGAGGAGCTTATTCAGCGCGCCATGGATGCGCTGATGCAGGGCCGTACCAGCTTTGTCATCGCGCACCGCCTGTCCACGATCCGCAACGCCGACGTAATCTTGGTAATTCGCGACGGCGACATCGTCGAGAAGGGCACACACGACGAGCTACTCGCCCAGGGTGGCTTCTACGCCGACCTGTATAACTCGCAGTTCGACGAGGCGGCGTAACAACCGGCGGCAAACAACCGCAATGCCCAGAAAACGGGGGCGCAGGACAACCTGCGCCCCCGTTTTTGCTCTGCGACCCTCAAACCGCCTCCCCTGGGACCTGATTGACAGCCCCTTCGAGGCCCCGTGGGCAAAAAATGGCAAATATGAGTACTGTTACCCTTTTAGTAACAGCCAAAACCGCCTCAAACGACCTCTTTGCGGCCTCTATACGCCTTCAAATTAATAAAACGCCCGTTAGCAGGCTTCCGTCTGCCAACGTTAATGAACATATTAATCACTTTGTCTATTATCTCGCTAGACGGATATGTTACTAGGTTAGCAACCGTACTCATATTTGGCATTTTTTGCCCACAGGGTGTTTCCTAGGGAACCGACAACAGCCTTAGGGTCCCGCGCGACGCCACTCCCTCCCGGTATCCGCCGACGTTCCCCCATATAAAACCTGCCAAAATAAACCTGTCCCTTTTGGCAGGTTTCGGGGTGACAAGGGCTTGCACTTTAGCGTGCGACAGCGGATAATGCCGAGCATTCGACAATACGCTTATTGCTCTTTCTATAGATTGAGGAGGCCCCTATGGCCATGGAATTCAAACGCAGGCTGCCGATCCCCATGGAGATCCGCGAGGAAATGCCACTTTCTGCCGAGCTTACCGCCAAAAAGCAGGCATTTGACGCCGAGGTCGCCAAAGTCTTTACCGGCGAGGACGCACGTAAGGTGCTCATCATCGGCCCGTGCTCTGCCGACCGCGAGGATTCGGTGCTCGAGTATATGAACCGACTGGCCAAGACCGCCGAAGAGGTCAAGGACAAGCTCATCATCATTCCGCGCGTCTACACCAATAAGCCGCGCACCAAGGGCACCGGCTACAAGGGTCTTCTGCACAACCCCAACCCCGAGGCTCCCGACGACCTGCTCGAGGGCGTCAAGGCCATCCGCCACATGCACCTGCGCGTCATCGAGGAGACCGGCTTCTTCACCGCCGATGAGATGCTCTACCCGTCCAACTACCAATACCTCGTTGACCTGCTGAGCTATGTTGCCGTGGGCGCACGCTCGGTCGAGAACCAGGAGCATCGCCTGGTGTCGAGCGGCATTTCGGTACCCG
>OLQT01000744.1_pt1 | contig 22234 bp, 16 predicted proteins | sample 1672651 | NCBI WGS metagenome assembly OLQT01 (sample SAMEA3136709, study PRJEB25190) | human gut metagenome | biome: human gut; feature: human-associated habitat; material: faeces | place: Austria | collected 2013 | reverse complement strand
CGGCACCGTGAACAACAACAACGTGTACAACGCCAACTTCGCGCCGCGTCCCGCTCTGATGGAATTACCGTGTACAAGTAGCCCTTGCGGCGAAAGCAGAGGCCCATCATCAAAGGAGGCTATATCCCGTCGTCCGTGGACATGAACACGGGGGATAAACACATGGCACCGACGCTGCCAGGCTCGCTACCGGGGAAAGCCCCGGACACCTCCGGCGGAGGGAGATACTGGCCGCTATCAGCGATGCCGGACCTGCGCTCCACCATCCGAAAACCAAGCAAGGATGTGTGATATGACCTATCAGGAACTGTGCTCCTTTGACACCCTATGGACGGCCTACCACCGGGCCAGACGGTGCAAGAGGGGCAAAAAGAGTACGGCACCCTTTGAGTACAGCGCAATCGAGGAGCTGCTGATACTCTCAAAATCGCTTTTGCAAGGGACGCACCAGCCGGACCCGCTGGACGCGTTCTATATCTACGAACCCAAGAAGCGGCTTATCCAGGCTCCGACGTTCCGGGACAAGGTGGTGCAGCACGCGCTCACGGATTACATCGTCTACGACGAGCTGGCCCGGAGCTTCACGCTGAACACCTACGCGGCCCAGTACGGCAAGGGGACCCATTACGGGCTGGAGATGCTGAAACGGCACATGAGGACCTATTTCCTGCGGCGGAAGGGCGCGGACGAGGCGGCACGCAAGGCCGCCGGTCTGCCCCACCGGCCCATGGAGGAATGGGACTACGCCGAGGGCTGGGTCATCAAGGGCGACATCCGCCACTTCTTCCAGAGCATCGACCACCGGCGGCTCAAGGCCGCGCTGGAACCCCGGTTTCCCGACCCGGACATCCGGGCGCTGATGTGGCGATACATCGACGCCGTGGACGAGGGCCTGGCCCTGGGACACCAGACGAGCCACATCTACGCGGTGTTCTACGTCAGCTCCTTCATGCACTATGTGGGCGAGAAGCTGCACCTGCCGCTGGCAGGGATGTATATGGACGACTGGTATGTGATCTGCCCGGATAAGGCGACAGCGGTCGAGGCTCTGCGCCTTGCAAGGCTTGAATTTGCCAAGCTGGGCCTGGAGCTGAACGACAAGACCAACATCTTCCCCTTGCAAAACGGCATCGACTTCTGCGGCTTCCACACCTATCTGACCCGGACGGGCCAGGTGGTCAGCAAGCTGCGCTACTCCTCCATCAAGCGGATGAAACGACGCATCCGGCTGTGGGAGAAGCAGTACGCAGCGGGCGAGGTATCGCGGGAGAAAATCATGGAGAGCTTTACCGCCTGGGAGGCACACGCCAAGCACGGCGACACAAAGCAGCTCCGCAGAGAAATGCGGTCCAGGTTGTTGATGGCTCTGGACCGCGCAGACGAGGCCAGGCGGGCGGCGGGCATCCCCGCTGCCCAGCCCGGACCTGACGAAAGGAGAACAAAACGATATGGGACAGTTACTTTCCAATCTGGCAAACGGCAGCCTGGTGAAGCTGGCGGAAAACAGCAAGCCCACCAAGTTCATCAAGCTGGACAATGACCACTACGGCACCGGCACGGGCGTGACCCTTATCCGCAAGGACACCTTCAATGAGCGCCAATGGGAGGCCAGCTACGACAGCAGCTACAAGAACCGATATATCGGCTGCCTGTTGGACAACTTCTGTGACGGCATCTGGCCGCTGAAACTGGACGAGAAAATCCGGGAGTGCCTGGTCCCCGTCCCCATTGTGGTGGCGGAGGGCAACCAGGTGGCGACGCTGCACACGATCTACCGCAAGGGCTTTGCCCTCTCCTGCACGGAGGCGGGCGTGAGCGGCTGGCAGACGGAGGGCAAGGCGTTCAGCTATTTCTCCGACAACGCAAAGCGCATCGCCTATCTGGACGAGACGGCGACCGCCGTCTACTGGGGCCTGCGCTCCCCGGGCTCGAATGGCGACCGCGCGTACCACATCTACACCGACGGCACCGTGAGCGACCGCGACGTGGACGACGCCCGCTTCGCGCCGCGTCCCGCTTTTAATCTTAAATCTTCTATCGTTGTATCTGACAGCACAGACAGCGATGGATGCTACACGGTTGAGAGCGTGCCGGGCAACGACGGCGGGCTGTATGTGAAGAACAACGGCCTGTGGGTCCGCGCGGTGTAAGAGAAGCACCCAGAAAGCCGGGCGGCGGCGTGCCGCTGCCCGGCAAATTCTATGAGAGGAGGCGGCGGTATGCCGAGCATCAATGAAGTTATCGAACGGGTGAACCGGGCGAGGCCGGACGCCATCGACGACGAGACCAAGGCGGCGTGGCTGCTGGAGCTGGACGGACAGCTCTACCGGGAGACCATCCTGCGGCACCAGCTTACGAGCGGGCGCGGGGCCAAGGGACCCGTCGCCGTCTGTCCCACCTGCGGCGGGACGGAGATCACCTATGACCGGGTGATGGACAGCAACCTGTGTCCGGCGTGCGGCTGGACCGACCTGCCGGACTTCCCCAAGGCGTTCCCGGAGGACGGGGACAAGCCCCTGCTGGTGGAGGCCCCCTACGACGGGCTGTACGACCTGTACCTTATGAGCAAGGTAGACTTCTACAACCGGGAGGCCGACAACTACAACAACTCCGCCCTGGCGTACAACGCGGCGCTGGACGAATGGCGGAAACAGTATCACCGCAGGCACCTGCCCATCGGCGGCGGGGGTCTGACGGGTCTATTTTAGGAGGAGGGGCGAGATGAACCTGCCATACATGACGGCGGCGACCGGCAAGAACCGCAAGCAGATCATCGCCTTTGCCGGGCTGAACTACGGCCAGGGGGCCGGGGACGGCGAGCTGGCAGAGAGCTGGGGCCTCTCCTCCGCCCGCTTCCCGTGCCTCAGTCAGCGGGACGGGCGCAAGACCGCCGGGACCTACACCAGCCCCACGGGGCTGTACGCACGGGGGAAGCTGTGCGTGGTGGACGGGACCGACTTTCTCTATGACGGCAAGGTGGTGGGCCATGTGACTGCGGGCGAAAAGCAGTTTGCCACCATCAACACCAAAATCGTCATTTTCCCCGATAAGGTCTACTACGACACGGAGGCAGAGAAGTTTGGGATGCTGGCGGCGGAATACCCCGGCTTCCCCGGCGACGTGACCTTCACGGCCAACACCCTGACCGTGCCGGAGCAGAGCTACATCGACCAGGCGGCGGAAAACGCAGAGACCAAGGGCAGCGTGGCCGCCGACACATCCATCACCGCCTACACCGGGGCCAGCGTGAACAAGACCACGGGAGCGCTGACTATGAGCGGCGGGACCGCAGGGACCCCGGACAAGCTCAAGGCGGGCGATTACATTCAATACGACTGCGACAGCTCCAAGGAGTACATGGTGGTACAGAGCAGCGCAAAGCAGAGCGACGGGACCTACCAGATCACCTATCTGCTGCACACGGCGGCGCTGCACAAATACCCAGGCTTCGACGAGCTTTTCAAGGCCGGAGACGCAATCGAAATCTCCGGCTGTACGACCTGCGCCGCGAACAACGGCAGCCACATCATCCGCTCCCTGGAGGCGCGGAAGCTGACCTTCACCAAGGACATCTTCACCAAGACCGGCGTGGAGGCCGGGACGGTGATGCTGGAGCGGAAGGTGCCGGACCTGACGTGCATCTGCGAGTGCGATAACCGAATCTGGGGCGCGGAGGGCAAGACCATCTATGCCAGCGCCCTGGGCGACCCGACCAACTTCTACGTCTACGACGGGGTGTCCACGGACAGCTACGCCGTGGCCGTGGGCACGGAGGGCGAGTTCACCGGGTGCATCGCCTACTCCAGCACGGTGCTGTTCTGGAAAGAGAATTGCCTGCACAAGGTCCTGGGCAGCTATCCGGCGCAGTATGAAATCTACACCTACACGGTGCCCGGCATCCAGAAGGGCAGCGAGAAGTCCCTGGCCGTCATCAACGAGACGCTGTTCTACAAGGGCCGCAACGGCGTGTACGCCTACTCCGGCGGGACCCCGGAGCTGCTGACGGAGAACTTCGGGACCCGGCGCTTCTTCGACGCGGTGGGCGGCACGGACGGCGAGCGCTACTACATCTCCATGCGGACGGAGAAGGGCGACTGGGAGCTGTACGTCTTTGATACGCTGCGGGCCATCTGGCTGCGGGAGGACGCGACCCACGCGCTGGACTGGGCCTATCTGGACGGGACGCTCTACTTCCTGGACGGGGCCACGGGCAAGCTGATGACCACCGGGCAGGACTACTCCGAGGAGGGCCTGGTGAACTGGAGCGCAACGCTGTGCCAGATGGACGAGACGAGCCACGGGCGCAAGTGCTATTCCAAGCTGTACCTGCGGGCGGACCTGGATGCCGGGGCCTGGCTCAAGGTGGAGATCAGCACGGACGGCAAGCCCTTCCGACAGGTGTTCTCCACCCACAACGAGCGGGCCAAGACCCTGCAAGTCCCCATCCTGCCGGTGCGGTGCGACAACTTCCGCATCCGGCTGTCCGGTAAGGGCGGATGCCTGATCAAGAGCATCATCCGGGAGTTCGCCCTGGGCAGCGAATATTAAGGGGGTGACAGGTCATGGCAACCACCCTCCCCGGCTCCCCTCCTTCGTTTGACCGCAACGACGTGAACGGGACCGTAAAATCTCTGTGCAACTACACCAGAAACCTGCAAGAAAATCTGGACTTCATGCTGGGGCAGCTTCAAAAGAGCATGACCGCCATACAGACCAGTGTGGAGGGGCTGAACAGCAAGGTCTCCAGCCTGCAAACCACCCTCTCCGGGGTGCAGCAGAGCGTGAGCACACTGGGCAGCGAGTACAACAAGCTGGCAGCCCGCGTGACGGCGCTGGAGCAGAAAACCAACTGAAAGAGGAGGTAATCCGACATGGCAAAACCTGATATGTCCAGGAACAAAGACCTGGCGGGCAAGACCGTCTCCAAGGGCGGCTACAACATCAGCTATAACGAGAACGGCTATGCCACCAGCGCCATCAAGACCGGAAGCAAGACCGGCAAGGCCGCCGCGCCCAGCGCCGACACGGTGGGCGGCGGCAGCGACCGGGGCAGCTACGGCGGCAGCGTATATGACCAGGAGCATTTTTCCAATGACGAGCTGCGGAGCGCGGCGGAGGTCCGGGCGGCAGCGGCGGCAGGCAAAACGACCTGGGCAGACGCCCACGACTATGTGGAGCGCATCCGCAGCAACTACGGCTATTCCGGCGACAGCGACGGCAGCCGCTACATTCCCCTGGAGATGGGCGGCGGCGGACGAGGAAACGGAGGCGGCGGTTTCTCCTACGAGGCGGCCCCCACCTACACCAGCCGCTACCAGAACCAGATCGACGACCTAACCCGCCAAATCCTTAACCGGGAGGCGTTCAGCTACGACCCGGAGAAGGACCCCACCTATCAGCAGTACAAGGAGAGCTACACGCGCAGCGGCGAGCGGGCGATGCAGGACACCCTGGGGCAGGTCAGCGCCCGCACGGGCGGCCTTGCAAGCAGCTATGCGGGCAGCGCAGCGCAGCAGACCTATGACAACTACATGGGGGCACTGGCCGATAAAATCCCGGAGCTGAAACAGCTTGCCTACTCCATGTACCAGGACGAGGGCAACACCCAGAGGGCAAACCTGGAAATGCTGGTGGCCCTGGAGCAGGGCGACTACGCCAAGTACGCCGACCTCCTGGCCCAGTACAACACGGACCGGAGCTTCGACTACGGCGTGCATCGGGACAATATCAGCGACGAGCGCTACAACAACGAGTGGAACTATTCCGTGGGCCGGGACCAGATCGCGGACAAGCGCTACGAGGACGAGACCGCCTACAACCGGGAGACCTACAAGGACGAGACGGAGTACAACCGGGCGCTGGCAAAGGCCCAGACCCTCGCGGCGGGCGGCGACTTCTCCGGCTACAAGGCCCTGGGGTACACGGACCAGGAGATCGCGGGCCTCAAGAGCGCATACAACAAGGCGCAGGCATCCGTTCGCTCCGGCGGTGGGTCCTCCAAAGGTGGCAACTCCGGCGGAAGCAAGAGAGGCGGCTCAAGCGCCAGCGAGGACGTGTACGCAGGAATGTACAAGGCGGGCATCCGCAGCGAGGGCGACGCATACGCCTGGCTGCTGTCCGCCGGGTACAACACCACCCAGGCCGGAAAGCTGGCCGGGTATTACGCCGACTGGATGAAAAACCAGGGCGGCAGCGGAAACGGCGGCAGCGACGCCCAGATCGGCAACCGGCACGGGGATAGCTGGATTTATATTCCCGGCCATGGCCGCTTCACCTACGACGAGGTGGAGAACTACGTCAACAGCGGAAAGGTCATCGAGACCTACGACAGCGCGACCAACACCTACACCTACAAGTGGAACGGCAATAAGAAGTAAGGAGGCGGCCCTATGGCAAGCGCAAGCGATTTTTTGAAGAAGCGGACGGCGGCGCGGCAGCAGGCCGAGAGCATCCAGAGCAGCGACAAGACCCCTCTGGGCAAGAATGACGACGGCACCGTAACGCGGGCGAGCAACTTTCTGCGGAACAAAGCCGCAGAACGCCGGGCCGTCATCGACCAGCAGTACGGCAAGGATGCCTACGGCGGCAGCGGCAGATACGAGGCGGACAAGGCCCAGGGCTTCAATTCCTGGCTGGAGAGCGTGAACGGCCTCTCCAGCCAGTTGGGCAGCGACTACCAGAGCCGGGACGGCAAATTCCAGAGTGCCGCAGACTTTGGGAAGTACCGGGATGACAACGACGCCCGCATCAGCGTGATGCAGAACAGGGCCAACGCCTACCGCACCTACTTCCAGGACAACCGGGAGATATACGGAGAGGATGCCGTGAACGGCGTCCTATCCACCCTGGACCAGGGCAGCAAGTACCTGGAGGAGCTGCGGGGCGGGCTGAACAGCGAGTATGACTTCTGGTCCCAGTTCAAGGACGAGAACGACTACAACACCTACCAGCGGGGCAAGGAATATGCCGCGCTGGCGGAGAAACCCGATTTCGCGGAGAAAAGCCAGTACAAGAGCACGGCCAACGGCCAGGAGAAATTCAACGCATGGAGCGGGACCTACTCCAACAGCGGCTTTGACGACATCGCCTACGACTACATCAACCGCAACGAGGAGGCCCGCAGCCGCCAGATGCTCTCCGACATCCAGAGCAACGCGTCCCTGCTGGGCCTGGACAACAGCGAGCGGCGGGAGATGACGGATGACGAGATCGCCACCTTCAACTACCTGTACGCCCAGGACACCGCCAACGGCGACGCGGAGCACAAGAACGCCTACGCCTACATCGACTACCTGACCGGAGACCTCAACTACCGCCAGCGGGCCAAGGCCGAGGAGGAATGGGCCACCTACGCCAAGGAGCACCCGGTGGGGTCCTCCGCGTTCAGCGTGCTGGAAAGCCCTCTCAAGGGCCTTTCCTACCTGGGCCAGGCGGCGGATTACCTCTCCGACGGGGAAATCGACCAGAACGCAGGCTACAACAAGTTCAGCTACATCAACAGCGCCATCCGCGACGAGGTGAACACCATCGTGGAGGACAACTGGGGCGGTGTGGGCAGCTTCGCCTACCAGACCGGCATGAGCATGGGCGACTTCCTGCTGAATACCGCCATCACCGGCGGCAACCAGGCGCTCTCCCTTGCCATCATGGGCACCGGCGCGGCGGCGGATGCCACCATCTCCGCAAAGGACCGGGGCCTGTCCGATAACCAGGCGTTCGCCCTGGGCACCATCGCAGGCGCGGCGGAGATCATCACCGAGAAGGTCAGCCTGGATGCCCTGCTGGACAAAACCGCGCTCACCAAGAGCGCCATGGGCTACTTCCTCAAAAACACCCTGGCCGAGGGCAGCGAGGAAGTGGGCAGCGACATCATCAACCTGGTGGCCGACGTGCTCATTTCCAAGGACAAGAGCGAGTGGCAGACCTCCATCGACGCCTACGAGGCCGAGGGCATGACCGAGAAGGAGGCGTTCTGGCGGGCCGTCCGGGACCAGGCGGAGAACATGGGCCTGGACTTCCTGGGCGGCGCTGTCTCCGGCGGCGTGATGTCCGGCGCGGGCATCGCCATCAACGCGGGGCTGAATGAATACGGCGCACGGCGCACCGGCGCGGAGTTCCAGGCGATGGGCGACGACGTGGTGCAGGCCACCATCCAGGAAGGGCTTGCAAGCGACCCCAGCACCCAGAGCTACAAGCTGGCCGTGCAGCTCCAGCAGAAGCTCGACGCCGGGCAGACCCTCACCAACGCAGAAATCGGGCGGCTGTACCAGGCCAATGTGCAGGCCATCGACGCGGAGGACGGCAGCGGCGACCTGCTGCTGCGGGCCGCCGAGGAAGTGACCCAGAAGGGCCGCGTGACCAACAACACCGCCATCAACATTTTGAGCAACCCCACCGCCATCAACACGCTGACGCAGGAGGCTGGGCTGAACATCAGCGAGGACATGAGCAAGTCCCAGCAGCGCAAGGCCGTCAAGAACGCCGTGGCGACCCTTGCAAGGACGCAGAGCGACGTTTCTACGAACGCGAGGGAAACTGCCCCCGCCGCAACGGAAGCCCGGCAGACGGCCACGCAGGAGACCGTGCGCCCCGCCATGCAGGTGGAGCAGCAGCGCCCTGCGGCGCAGCAGGCGTATGACATTCGTCGCGTGCGGGACGCTGCGGCCAGCCTGGGCGAGAACGGGGCAAAGGCCCTCTCCGCCAGCTACGACGGCAGCGTGCGAGCCGACGACTACTACGCAGGCTTCGCCTCCTACTACGAGGCGGGCATCTCCGGCATCGACATGGGCAAGGTGCAGAGCCGCTATGCCGCGCAGCTCAACCAGGCGCAGCGCTTCGCGGCCTACTCCGCCGGTCAGAACGACGCGGCGGCCTCCCTGGCCCTGGAGCGTGAGGGCGTCAAGAGCGCCACGGTGTATGGCGACGAGGCGGGCTTCGTGCAGTCCGAACATTCCGCCAGCCTGCCCAAGGAGACCGTGCGCTTCTACGACAGCCTGGCCCGTGCCGCTGGGGTGAAAATCCAGATGGCAGAGGCCACCGGCAAGGGCGGCGCAAACGGCTGGTACAGCAACGGCATCATCCACATCGCCAACGACGCCGAAAACCCCGGCACCGTGGTGGCAAAGCACGAGATCACCCACCGGATGCAGGAGATGGCCCCGGAGGCATACCGGAAGTACCGCGACTATGCCATGTCCGCGCTGACCGAGCGGGACGGCTCTACCGCCTCCATCGTGGAGCAGTACAAGAGCCGCTACGCCGAGGCAGGCGTGAACCTCTCCGCGGAGCAGGCCATGGACGAGATCGCCGCCGACTTCACCGAGGCGCTGACGGTTGACCCGGCCAGGTTTGAGACCCTGGCAAAGGAAAACCGCAGCGTGGCCCGGAAGCTGCTGGACGCCGTGCGGGACTTCATCCGCAAGGTCAAGTCTCTGTTCAAGGGCAACAAGACCGCGCAGAACCAGGCTGCCGCCAACGCCTACGGCGTGAGCATCGACACCCTGGAGGAAGCGGCCCGCCTCTGGGAGGAGGCACTGAAAGCGACCAGCGAGCAGACGGCAAACAAAAACGCCGCCCAGACGGACGGCGGCACAAAATTCTCTATCAAACGGACCTCTCAAATGACGCTGGCCCAGCAGCTCAAGATGTTTTACGACGGGAAGATGGCCTCCAGCGATGCGTTCTACTTCGGAGTGACCCCTGCGGTGCTGGAGAAGTCCGGCTTTGATGCGCTGCCCCTGGCTATGACCATCGGAGACTTCCGCAAATCCACCCAGAAGAAGCACAACATCCCCCGCCGCGTTCTGAAAAACCTTATGGGCAACCTGGCTTCCCCTCTGTTCTCCTTTGGGAGCGGAGACCGGGCCGGTATCGTTCTGAACGACATCGACGGCGACGGCTACACGCTGCTGGCAGCGCTGGAGCGCGGGACCGATATGGACCGCAAGCCTGTCAATGTCATCAACAGCCTGTACGGCCTGGAGCACCCGGCGGAATGGATTAAGAACCAGATCGACAGCGGGAACGAGTTTGTCCTGTACGATGAAAAAAGAGCAAATGCGTTTCTCCAGACCTACGGCTACATGGCTTCGGTGGGAGATGGCATTCGCTCTACGGGTGAGAGTGTAACCCAGAACGGGGCGGAAGTCAAGAGCAAATTTTCTCTCAAGACCCCGGTGGAGGAGACGGACAAGCTGCTGGCCCTGCACAACAAGGACGAGAACAGCATCCTGGCTGCCATCAAGCTGGGCGGCCTGCCCATGCCCTCCATCGCCATTGTAAAAGCCAGGGACGGGCACACCAAGTACGGCCCCATCTCCCTTGTGTTCAGCAAGGACACCATCGACCCGCAGCTATTCCGCGCCAACAAGGTGTACGGTGGCGATGCCTGGACGCCGACAGCTCCGCGAGTAGATTACCCCGTGAACAGCAAAAAGGCATCCCAGGTGGAGCACGAGCTGCACCGGCTGGCCGGGGATGTCTCCGTGGCCGGGGGCATCTTCGGGAACAGCGCCGCCCTGCGCTCTATGGGCATCGACGACACCAGCACCAGGAGCACGGCAGAGCTGGCGGAGAAGCTGGCTTCCACGGACACGGTGCGGGCGGCCTATCTGGCAGACCAGGGCAAGAGCCTGGAGCCGGTGAAGATGGACAAGGTGTGGGACAAGTTCGGTAACGACACCCTGCAAAAGGTGGTTGACCGCCTGGGCGTGAACACGCTGGCTGAAATCGAGGCCAACCTGGAGACCGGCGAGAGCGTGAAGGACGCCCTGGGCGAGAATGCCGAGGTCATCCGCGACATTCTCCGGGACTACTACCGGGAACAGGGCGAACCCATGCTTCGCAGAATGGCCGTCAAGAGGCATTGGACCGACGCGGAGATCAACGAAAGACGGCAGACCCGCATCGACAATTCCATGGACGGCGTTTCCATCTTCACCCTGGAGGACATCGTTCACCACGCATGGGATATGTACCAGGACGGCGGCGCGACCAAGGGCGAAATTGACCGGATGGCTACCTCTGACGCGCTGCGCAGCGCCGTGGATGACCACGCCGTTGAGGAGTGGGTTGCCGGGAAGCTGGACGGCCTGCTGGGCGAGGCAGGCATCTACAATGGCAAGGACCCCTACACCCCCTCCGGCAATCTCCGCAGCTTCTCACAGCTCCACTATGCCTACACCCTGGAGAACATCGTCAAGGCGATGAAGGAGGGCCAGGAGGAGCGCGGCGGCAACACCTGGGGCGCAAGCGCCAAGACCCTGCAATCCGTGGCGACGCCGGAATACCGCAGCATCCAGGAGATCAAGGCGGACAGCGGGCGGCTGGGCATGGACGAGGGGGCCGAGTATGAAGCAAAGCTCCAGGCCATTGATGACCAGATCGGCAGCATCATCACGAAGATCAAGCAGGGAAACAAGGCTCATTCCGACAATTCCTTCGTCGAGAGCGACATCATCGGCAGCATCCTGATGGAAACGTCCAAGGGCAAGAGGACGGTGGACGCTATCATGCGGGCCTTCTCCAAGGAGGGGTACAAAATCAGCAGCCAGACGGCCCAGGACATCCAGGCCGTCTACCAGGCGGCGGCGGAAATGCCCACCGGCTACTTTGAGGCCAAGCCCCAGCGGGCCGTCGGCTTCGACGAAGTGCTGGCCGCCGTCATCCCCGATGACAGCAGCAAAAAGCTGCGGGACGGTCTGGAGCAGGCCGGTGTGCGGATGCTGGAATACAAGACCGGAGACGACGCGGACCGCCTTGCCAAGATCAACAGCGTGGAGGGTGCGCGCTTCTCCCTCAAGACCGTTCCCCCTGTGAAGCCGACGAGCGACGACTGGAGGCCGGGGGCAACCTTCGACGAGGTTAAATCCGCCCATCCGACCCTGTTTGCCCTGGACGCCGACGAGGCGGACACCCGCAACCCGACGCAGATTTCCGGCACGGTCAAGAGCTACCGCAAAATTTACGACGCCCTCCAGGCGGAGAACTTCGACGGGACCATCCTGGATGCAAGCTCCGGCCTGGGCTACGGGACCAGAGCCGGGCGCGAGGAGTACGGCTTTGACGTGGACGACATCGAGCCGTTCCCGGATGCCAAGTACCAGCCGAACTACACCGATTACTCCACCCTGGACAAGACCTACGATGTCATCATCAGCAACGCGGTCCTTAACGTCATGCCCCAGGACCTCCGCGACGCTATGGTGGTGAAAATCGGTGAAATGCTGAACCCCGGCGGGCGGGCGTTTATCAACGTGCGCGGCACGGATGTGAAGAACGCCGGGAGCAAGGTCGCCATCAACGACGATCTGATGGAGTATTTCATCTCCAACACCGGCAGCTATCAAAAGGGCTTCACGTCCAAGGAGCTGGTCTCCTACCTCAAGGACGCCCTGGGCGACGGCTTTACCGTGGAACCGACCCGGAAATTCGGCGCTGTCAGCGCCATCGTGACCCGCGACGGAGACAGGCTGTCCCTCAAGGGGCGGGACATCCTCCAGGAGAACGCGGCCTTGCAAGAGGAGAACCGGCTGCTGCGGGAGCAGATGAAGGACTATATCGCCATCCAGCGCCGAAACGGGAAGCTCCAGGAGAGCCGGGACTACTGGCAGGGCCAGACCCGGCGAACCCAGCGCGTGACCACGGACAAAAAGGCCGTGACCGCCGCCGCGAAACAGCTTATCCAGAACTACGGGGCCGACATCGCGGTGAAGGACATCCAGGGAGACCTCCAGAGTCTCTATGACTACATCGCCAGCGGCTACGACGGCAAGGACGAGCTGACCTACACCGAGGCCCGCCGCCGGGCGGAGGACATCGCGCAAACCCTGGTGAGCAACGCGGTGGCCGTGGACAGCGATATGTACGATGCGTACAGCGACCTGCGGGACTACCTGCGGACGACCAAGATCATCTACGGCAAGGAGTACCACGGGGACATCGCAGACTACGGCGATTTCCGCAAGCGGCAGTTCGGACGGCTGAACCTGGGCAGCGAGGGCCACACCAACATCGACCAGGTGTACCAGGAGCTTTCCTCCCGCTGGCCGGAGTTTTTCAGCGAGCAGGAGCAGACCCATCCGACGGACCAGCTCCTCCACATCGTGGAAGTGCTGGACGGCATCAGCGAGATCAACGAGTACAACCCCTTCTCCCGCTACATGGACCAGGCCGTGACCGGCGCGGCGAACGAGATCATGGAGACCTTCTTCGACCTGCCCCAGACGCGAAAGACCTTTGCGGACCGGCAGGCATTGAAGCTGGAGAACGCCAAGGCCAAGGGCCGGGAGCAGGTCCAGAAGGTGCGGGAGCAGTACACCACCCGCCTGGCGGAACTGCGGGAGCAGAACCGGCAGCGGGTACAGAACGCCATCGCCAAGGAGCGGGAGACCCGCGAGCGGCAGATGGGTGCTCTGAAAGACCGCTATGCGGCCAAGGACGCAGCGGGCCGGGAACGCCGGGCGGCCCGTGAGCTGCGGGCCAAAATCACCCGCCATGCAAGCGCTCTGTCCCAGAAGCTCCTCCGCCCCAGCGACCAGCACCACATCCCGGAGGCCATGCGCGGAAGCGTGGCCGCTATGCTGGAGAGCATCAACCAGGAGAGCCAGTACACCCTCGACGAGAACGGCAAGCGGGTGAAGGATGGCAGCGGCACCCCAACCAAGCGAACCGAGGCGTTCCGCGCCCTCAAGGAGCAGTACGCCAAAATCGTGGCCGAGGGCGGGGATATGGTCATTGACCCCTCCCTGCTGGGCAGCGACGCCGACGGCATCAAGGGCGGCTTTGATGCGGTCATCGCCATGAAGGACACCAAGCTGGCCGACATGAGCGTGGCGCAGCTCCAAACCGTGTGGCAGGTGGTCAAGGCTGTGGAGCACAGCGTGAACACAGCGGGGAAAGTCCTGTCCAAGACCAAGTACGCCAGGACGGCGGACTGGGCGCAGGCTATCTCCATCGGGACCAGCAGCCGCCGGGCCAAGAACAGCCTGACCCGCAACCACGCCCTCATTGACCTGGAGACCCCGTACACCTTCTTCTCCCATTACGGAGAGGCGGGCAAGGCGGTCTACCGGATGCTGCGGGACGCGCAGGACCAGCAGCAGCTCATGGTGGACCATGTGGCCGAGGAGGTCCGCAAGATCGTGGACCCCAAGACGGTGAAGAAGCTGGAGGCGACCACGCATACCTTCACCACGGAGCGAGGCGAGGAACTGACCCTTTCCACGGCCCAGGTGATGGAGCTGTACGAGCTGGTGAAGCGCAAGCAGGCCCACGACCACCTACTCAAGGGCGGCGTGGTGCAGCCAGAGATCAAAACCTCGCAAATCCGGCGCGGCACGGACAGCATCCGCCTGACGGAGGGCGACCTGGCGAACATCACCGGGACGCTGACACCGGAGCAGGTGAAGATCGCGGACGGCCTGCAAGGACTGACCCGTGGCGTGCTGGCCGACTACGGCAACAAGGCCAGCATGGAAGCCTATGGTTATAAGAAGTTCACAGAGAGCGACTACTGGCCCATCAAATCGGCCAAGGAGGGCCTGCACAGCAACATCGAAAAGGGCGGCAACAACACCCGCTCCATTAAGAACATCGGTATGGCAAAGACCACGATGCCCCACGCAAGCAACGCACTGGACCTGGCGGGTATCTTCACAACCTTTGCCAACCACGCCTCCGACATGACGGACTATGCCTCCTGGCTCTGCACGATGGAGGACATCAACCGCCTGTTCAACTACCAGTTCCGGGACGAGGAGGGCAACCCAACCGGCAAGACCATCAAGGGCCTGCTGGACCGCGTGGGCGGCCCCGGCAGTCAAAAATACTGGCACAACCTGATGGAGGACATCCAGAACGGCATCAACGCCCCCGGCGACAGCCCCATGTGGGACATCGCCGGAAAGACCATCGGCGGCTTCAAGGGCGCAGCCGTGGGCGCGAACATCCGCGTGGTCATCCAGCAGCCCACGGCGTTCTTCCGGGCGGCGGCGGTATTGGACCCCCAGGACATGGCGCGGGGCCTTGCAAGAGGCGTTACGCGGGGCAGCGGATGGAAGAAAGCCCTGCAATACTCCCCCATCGCCATGCGGAAGGATGCGGGCGGCTTCGACATCTCCAGCCCCTACAAGATGACCGAGACGCTGTTCGACAACCGGACGAACGTGCGGAAGCTGAACGACACCCTTTCCGCCCCTGCGGGCGCGGCGGACGCCGTGACCTGGGGTAAGCTGTGGAACGCCTGCGAGTGGGCCACGGCGCGGGAACACCAGGGCCTCACCAAGGGCAGCGAGGCGTTCTACCGGCAGACGGCAAAGCTGTTCGCGGAGGTCATCGACCAGACCCAGGTGGTAGACGGCGTGCTCCAGCGGTCCAACATCATGCGCTCCAGCAACGCGGTGGTGAAGCAGGCGACCAGTTTCATGGGCGAGCCTATCATGAGCCTCAACCTGCTGATGCGGGCCTATGACCAGGTGCGCTACGAACAGAACAGCCAGAAGCGCGGCAAGGCCATCAAGACGATGGGCCGGGCGGCCACGGCCCTGGTGGTGACGAACGTGGTCAACGCTCTGGCCCAGAGCCTTATCGACGCCATGCGCGACGATGACGAAGAAAAAAAATACTGGGAGCGCTTCCAGGCTGCGTTCACCGGTATCTCCGGTGACGAGGAGACCCCCTGGGAGAAAGCCTGGAACGCCATCATGGAGGGCAACGTCGGCAGCAACATGAACCCCCTGGGGCAAATCCCCTTTGTGAAGGACGCGCTGTCCATCATGCAGGGCTACGACGTGTCCCGCACGGAAATGGAGATCGTGTCCGACCTTATCCAGGCCGGACAGACGGCCATCCAGAGCGCCGACGGCCAGGGCAAGCGGACCAGGGCCTACGCCCTCAAGGGACTGCTGGCCGCCGGTGCAAAGATGTTCGGCATCCCGGCCTCCAACCTGACGCGGGATATGTGGGGCCTGGCCCGGAGCGCGGCGGTGGAGACCGGCAACATCCCGCTCCAGTATGAGATGGAAAAGGCTATTTACAACATCTCCAACACCGGCAACAAGAACCGCTATTACGCCATTCTGTACCGGGCGCTGGAGCAGGGCGACATGGACACCTACCAGCACATCAGGGACGACCTGATGAACAGCATGGGCGTGGACGGCGCAAGCATCGACGGCGCCATGCGGAGCCGCTACAACAAGGCCGTTGAGAAGGACCCGGACTACACCCTGCCCCAGAGGGCACGGGACCTTATCGGCAGCCGGGACAAATACGCCCCGGCCAAGGAGAAGGAGGAGACCTTCGGCGCGGACGACCTGGGCAGCAGCGCCTACCGGGCATACTCCGACCAGCGGGCCAGCGACTACCGCAGCATGGCCGACGACCTGACGAGCAGCCCTATTTTCCAGGGAATGGACGACGAGACCCGCGACAAGGTGCTCAAGGCAGCCTATGATCTGGCCGACAAGAGCGCCCTGGCGGACCATTCCGACGGGCAGTACGAGGTCAGCACCAAGTGGATGGCCCAGGCCGACGACGCAGAGGCCCAGGGCATCGAACCCTGGGAGTACGTCCTGTTCCACACCGCCTACAACGAGATGGAAGGGACCAAGGACGCAGACGGCAAGACCGTGAAGGGCGAGGCCAAGAGCGACCATGTGCGGGAATGGCTGGAGGACTTCTCCGGCCTGACCGACGAGCAGCGGGCTTTCCTCTGGGGGACCGTCTACACCAGCGAATGGTAAAGAAAGACCGGGCAGCGATCCGCTGCCCGGTTTCTCTTATTTGGAGTGCCAGGTTTTCCCGGTACTCTCTTGCGTGAGTGTGAGACCGCCGCCCGTCTGGGCGGAGTATGCCTCCGCAAAATCTTCAAATGTGCTGCCGGTATATCCGGCATCTGACAAATCACTCCAGAGCCTCCAGCAGGTGCTGCCATACGCCGTCGGCCCGTATTCGCGGTCCGCTTCCTCACGCTGCGCCTCTGCCTTTTCCCTCAAGAAGCTGCTGGCAGCCCCATTCTCCCGCTCACCCATGAATGTGAGCCATTCATCATAGGAGATGTCGATGCACCCGGCATCGGACAGTTTTTTCCATTCGGACCACGACGAAAATGAGGGAGCGGACGCGTTCCGCAAACTGCTTATCTCCGCCTGGAGCTGCTTATTCTCCGCCGTCAGGTCATCCCGCGCTGCCGTGAGCACGGAGACACGGTAGCCAAGGATGCAGGTGCATACCACCAGCAAAGCAGCGGCTATGCAAAGCGGAACCACCGGAGACAGCTTTCCCGGCTTCGGCTGTTCGGTTTCAACTCCGGGCGGGGTCTGGCCCGCCTGGATGAACGGTGTGCCGCACAACTTCTCCCCCGGCTGGGGAGAAAGGCTTTCGCAGTCACACGGCTTTCCCTCCGGGACGAGCTGCCCACACTTCGGGCAGGTGTACCATCGTTCCTTCGGTATGGCCGGACGCATTTTCCTGCGCTGGATGGCCTTGCAAGCGGCGGTAGCGACAGCCAAGGCCGTGCCATACAGCAGGACCACAGGGAGACCGCCGAGTTGTACACCGCTCATGCTTATGGCGGTTTGCACCATCGCTGCTACGGCGACGCACACGATATAGACCAAGGCTTTCATAGGTGGACCCTCTCTTTCAAATTTTTATCTGCTTCGGGGCGAAAAGGATGCGGGGCTTTGATATGCTCAATGGGAAAGGCAGGTGATACCAATGGAGTGGAACATCATTGTGGGACTGGTATGCACGGTGCTGGGTGCTGTCATCAGTTATGCCACCTTCTCCCGCAACAAGGGGAAAGACGACAGGAGCAACGGCCAGCAGCTCGGCACCGTTTTGACAGAGCTGGGGTACATCAAGTCCAACACGGACGAGATCAAGACGGAGCAGCGAGAGCAGCGCAAGACCAACACAGCGGTGGAGGGCCGTCTGGCTGCCGTGGAGGCCAGCGCCAAGTCCGCACACCACCGCATTGACCATCTGGAGGCGGTACGAGATGAAGAACATTAAGACGACCACGCGGCGGCTGTTCGTGACAACGCAGATCGCCGCGCTGGGGTGGGTCACGATGTCCTACCTCATCGCCCTGTATGCCACGGTGCGCCTGGGCCAAGTGTTCCCGGTGGTGGACCTGTCCGAGCAGGCCATCGAGACCATCCTGGGCGTGAACGTCCTCAAGGTGGTGGAGAACATCTTCGAGCACAACGACGGGGTGGTGTTCGGCAAGAGCAACGCACCGGAGAAGAAAATCAAACGAGATTGCTAAAGGAGGAAAGCGAAATGAAAACCTATATCGGCACGAAAATCATTGAGGCGGTCCCCGCTATTCGCAAGGGCTGCAAAGTCTATGAGAAGGACCAGCCCATCGCCATGGGCATGGTCCCCGATGAGGAGGGCTATAAGGTCCGCTACCCGGACGGCTACGAGAGTTTCAGCCCCAAGGCCGTGTTCGAGGCGGCGTACCGCCCCATCGACAGTATGAACTTCGGGCTGGCTATCGAGGCCATGAAGAAGGGGAAGAAGTGCAGACGGGCGGGCTGGAACGGAAAGAACCAGCACATTGAGCTGGCCTCTGCCATCAGTTACACGTCCCCGGCTGGCACAATCGTCAATGCCGAGCACGCGGCCATTGGGAACAAGGCTATCGCATTCTGCGGCACTTCCGGCGTGCAAATGGGATGGCTTGCAAGCCAGGCGGATATGCTGGCCGACGACTGGGAAATCGTGGAGTAAAGGAAGGAGCACATCATGGATATTACGACCATCATTGAAGCGGCGGCTGCCCTTGTGGCTGCCGTCATCACCGCCGTGGTCATTCCCTATATCAAGAGCCGGACCACGGCCCAGCAGCAGGCGGAGATCAATGCCTGGGTGAAAATCGCCGTGACGGCTGCGGAGCAAATCTACCGTGGCAGCGGGCGCGGCGAGGAGAAGAAAGCCTATGTCCTCAACTGGCTGGCGGAGCACGGCATCACTCTGGACGAGGACCGCATCGACGCGCTCATTGAGGCCGCCGTCTACGAACTTAACCACGGCGTTCTGAAAGAAGGCGGCGCGGCATGACGGAGCAGCAGTTGCGGCAAAAGGTCGTGAACACGGCCAGGGGCTGGCTGGGCCGCAGGGAAAGCGACGGAAGCCACCGAGCCATCATTGATCTTTACAACGCCCACAAGCCCCTTGCAAGGGGCTATCAGGTGCAGTACACGGACGCATGGTGCGCGACGTTCGTCTCCGCCGTCGCTATCAAATGCGGACTCTCGGACATTATGCCGCTTGAGTGCGGGTGCGAGGCTATGATTTCCCTCTATCGCTCTCATGCGGTGAGCCGCTGGGAGGAGGACGAGAGTATCACGCCACAGCCCGGCGACGTGGTTTTCTATGACTGGCAGGACTCCGGCTCCGGCGACGACCGGGGAGCCGCCGACCATGTGGGTATTGTATCCAGCGTGAGCGGGCGCGTCCTCAAGGTCATTGAAGGCAATTTCTCGAATAGCGTCAAGGAGCGGACGCTCGATGTAAACGGAAAGTATCTCCGGGGCTTCGGCCTCCCGGCGTACTACACCAAAACGGACAACAAGGAGGATTTCGACATGGATATTAACGAGGCAAGAAAGCAACTGACCTCTTGTGCCGATACCGGCGACACGCCCTCTGCCTGGGCCAAGGAGGCTACCGACTACTGCAAGCGCAAGGGCATCTTCGCCGGAGACGGCGCGGGCAACTATGGATGGCAGAAGCCCATCACCCGCGAGGCCACGGCCCAGATCATCTGCAATCTGCTGGAGGCCGCCGGGATGCTGGACAAGCTGCCGGACGTGAAGTGAGATATTCCCACTTTTTGTACCAAAACGATAAAGGTTGTAAATCTTTATTACAAAGATAGTCCTTTTCCGTGGTACTGTCAAGGTGCCGAGGAGGGGCTGCGTGTGAAGATTTACGATTTTGAGGGACAAAAGAATATCTCCGGGGACCGCATCCACCAGGTGCGGGCGACCAAACGCATCTCCCAGGCGGACCTCGCTGCGAGGATGCAGGTCAAGGGCGTGTTCATCGAGCGGGAGGCCATCAGCAAGATAGAGACCGGGGACCGCTTCGTGACGGACTACGAGCTGATGATCTTTGCCGAGGTCCTTGGCGTGACGATGGACTGGCTGACCGGAAAAGAATAAAAAATTTTGAAATCCCCCTACGGATAGTAGGGGGATTTTTGCATCTTCCGGGGCTATTGACATGGCCGAAAAAAGTGTGCTAAAGATATACAAATGCTATGCAAAAGTATTGCAAATGGAGGTTTTCCTATGCCGAGATATAAGGGCGCACACTTGACCTGGAACGACAGATTGACCATTGAAAAAATGCTCCGCGAGGGGTACAGCAAGCCGCAGATCGCCCGCTATCTGGGCGTGCATCACAGCACGGTCTACGACGAGTGCCGGAGGGGCGCGGTGGAGCTGAAACGCAGCGACCTGACCACCTATATCTCCTACTCCGCCGATGTTGCCAAGGACTACCACCTGGACCGCAAGAAGAACATGGAAAAGCCTCTGAAAATAGGCAAAGACCACCGGCTGGCCCGGTGGCTGGTCAAAACCATCTCCGAGGGGTATTCCCCGTCTGCTGCCTGCTCCATGCTGGGCAAAACGCCGGAGACCACCTTCTCCTGCACATTATGCCGTCAGACTGTGTATAAGTACATCGAGAACGGGGACTTGTGGCCCCTGACCAACAAGGAGCTGCGCTACAAGAGTGACCAGAAGCGGACCTACAACCGCGTGAAAGCAGCGAAAGCCCCCAGAGGGGATAGCATCGAGCATCGCCCGGAGCACATCAACAACCGGGAGGAGCCGGGCCACTGGGAGATGGACAGCGTAGTGGGCAAGAAGGGCACCAAGGCCGCCCTGTGCGTCCTCACCGGACGCGTGACGCGGGACGAGATCATCCGCAAGATGCACGACGACACCGCCGCCAGCGTCGTGGGCGTTCTGGACCGGCTGGAGCGGCGCATGGGGACCGCTATGTTCCGCCAGGTGTTCAAGAGCATCACCGTGGACAACGGGAGCGAATTTGCCGATTGCAAGGGCATGGAGCGCTCCTGTCTGCTGCCCGGAGAGAAGCGCACCCACGTCTACTACTGCCACCCCAGGTCACCCGGAGAGCGCGGCAGCAACGAGAAACAGAACCAGCTTATCCGGTGGTTTTTCCCCAAGGGCACGGACTTCCGCAAGGTAACACAAAAAGAGGTGCGCCGGGTCCAGGACTGGATAAATAATTACCCACGGTTAATCCTGGACTGGCACACCTCTGCGGAGCTTTTCAACGTGTTTCTTGCAAGCCTATAAAGCCTATAAAAAATTTTTCAAAGAAATTCGGGTTTTACTATTGACATTTGCCAACGCAAATGCTATCGTAAAACCCGAAGGATGAAACAGTCCTTCGGGCTTTATTTTTTCCCAGGAAAGGGGGTGCGCGTGATGGCCTGCAAGTACCTGGATTTCCAGGACAGAAAGAAAATCGCAAAGATGTACCAGGAGGAAGCCCGCGTGCTGGACATCGCCTACAAAATCGGATGCCACCCCGCAACGATCTATGAGGAGCTGCGACGAGGCGACACGGGCAAGCTGGACAAGAACCAGCGCCCGGAGTATGACCCCCGCCTGGCTCAAAGGACGTTTCAAGAGGCAATCCGCCGCCGGGGCAACCGGCGGACCACCACGACCGCCGAGAGCGGCCAGTAAGCCAAAGAGGAGGACAAGGACATGAAAATGAAGGACCTGGCCCTGGCACAGGTACGTCGGGGCGAACGCTTCACCCTCGACGGTGTGGAGTTTGTGAAGCTGGAGGACGACCTGGACGCCGCCTTTGCGGTGGCCGCCGACACGCTGTCGGAGTGCTGCCAGTTCGAGGATGACGACGCCGAGCGCGAGGACCACAACAACTACGCGGGCAGCCTGCTTTCCAAAACCGTGGAGCGCTGGCTGCGGGACAAGCACCCGGCCATCTTCTCCGCCGTGGTGGAGCGGCCCATCGACCTGACCACCATGGACGGCATGACGGACTACGGCAAGCCCCTGGCCGTCGTGCGGGCACTGACCATTGACGAGTACCGCAAGCACCGCAGCATCCTGCCGCTGACCTCCAAGCCCTATTGGCTGGCAACAGGCTGGACAACCAACAGCTCCCCGAACTCGAATGACAACAACGCGTACAACATCAACACCGACGGCACCGT
>OLQT01000721.1_pt1 | contig 22724 bp, 15 predicted proteins | sample 1672651 | NCBI WGS metagenome assembly OLQT01 (sample SAMEA3136709, study PRJEB25190) | human gut metagenome | biome: human gut; feature: human-associated habitat; material: faeces | place: Austria | collected 2013 | reverse complement strand
TAATTAAATTTTATCATTTATTAAAAGTGGCATTTAGAAATAAAAATAAAAAAAATATGGTTATCTATGCATTATGTATTATTTTAATTGGTTTGGCTTTAATTGCATCAAGATATTTAGATCGACTTTCATTTATTAACACACAAGTTTTCTCGGATAATGTAGGATCTTACATTGTACATTATAATAGTTGGGTTTTAAAAGATTCAATTCTTGCGATCGCACCATTTATCTTAGTATCCGGATTAATGTTCGTGAAAGATGATTTTCAAAAATATCCATTCGTATTAACGACTTTGTTATATTTGTTTATTATCACACTAAAATTTGTGAATATTTTAGTATTATCTTCATTTAATACTTTCTTTGTTGTTTTGAGAACTATAGCCTCAATACAATATTTGGTTGTTAGTTTAGGTGGAGTACTATTTGTTTATTTATTTGAAAGAATGAATAAAAAGAAGTTAATTTTAACAGTATTAAGTGTATGTATGATATTAGGTATACCAACTTATTTTGTTAAGCACAGAAGCACTATACAAGCTCAGGTTTATCTAGGATCTGGCATATCTAAATACGGTTGGTCATTCAAGAGATTGTTTAATTTTAATGAACAAATGACACCAGACATATTTGTGAAAGTAGGAAATTATTTTAATACTTTAGAGTATGGAAATTATAAAATGTATGCTCCACCAATTGTTAAAACAGATGGTAAGAATACATATGATGGTGGTTTCTTAATGACAACCAACCGAATTCAATTAGCTACAAATGATGGTTTTGATAATATTGTAGATAGTGAATTTGAATATTTAATTAAATTCTGTAATAAAGGTGTAGGAACATATGAAGAAGTTCTAAGCATCCTTCAAAAGGATGATGTTCATTATTTACTTGTGTTGAATGAGAATGCTAAAAAAACATTAGAGGAAAGTGGCGTTACACTTGTGCTTGAAGATACTGAAAATGAGGATCCGTATTATTTATTTAAATTTAATTGATTATGAACTACTATAAAACAGGACAATTCGCAAAACTGGCGAATGTGAGTGAAAGAACAGTTCGATATTATGACAAAATAGGGTTATTAAAACCCTCTTTTGTTATGGAAAATGGGTATCGTCAATATAGTGATTTGGATTTATTAAAGTTACAGAAGATTTTATCTTTAAAACATTTGGGGTTTAGTATTGAAGAAATTTTTCCTATGGTTATGGATAATACGAACTTAAAAGAAAGCTTTGAGTTACAGATTGATTTGATTGAAGATAAAATCAGTCATTTACAATCATTGAAGGATGCTTTAAAAAGAGCGAGTCAAACACCAGATTTAAGTTGGAATATGATTCTATCTTTAGTTCAATTATCGAATGAGGAAACAAACATTATTGAACAATATAAGAATGCGAAGAACCTAAATGACCGTATATCACTACATGAGAAGTATTCTACAAATAAGCAGGGTTGGTTTAATTGGTTATTCAATCAAATTGATTTTTCAAGAGTCAATCGATTATTAGAACTTGGTTGTGGGAATGGTAAATTGTGGCAAGAAAATAGAATTGATTTAAGAAATAGAGAAATCTTTTTATCGGATATTAGTGAAGGTATGGTTGAAGAAGTAAGAGACAAATTGGGTTCTGATTTTAACTGTATTGTAGCGGATGCTGAAAAGATTCCTTTTAAAGATGAGTACTTTGATTCTATTATTGCCAATCATGTTCTATTTTATTTGAATGATTTAAATCTTGGCTTAAAAGAAATAAGTAGAGTGTTAAAACCAAACGGAATTCTATACTGTAGTACATATGGAAAGAGTCATATGAAAGAAATCACGGAAATTGTACAGAATTTTGATTCTAGAATTAATCTATCAAACCATAGTTTGTATGATATCTTTGGATTAGAGAATGGTGAAAGTATATTAAGTAAATATTTTTCAAATATTCAAAGAATGGATTATCAAGATTCATTAGAAATAACAGAATCAAAACCTTTGATTGACTATATTATGTCTTGTCATGGCAATCAAAATGAAATATTGGGCCCTAGACTAAATGAATTTAAAGAATATATTAAAGAATTGTTAAAGAATAATGGTAAAATAGTTGTAACAAAACAAGCGGGTTTGTTTATATGTAAAAGTTTATAATTATCGAGGGAACTATGAAAAAAATACTGGTAACACAATCATCTATGCCTAGTTTAGAGGAATATGTAGAAGAAATAAAAGATATGTGGGATACGCATTGGCTTACAAATATGGGGCCTAAACATAAAAAGTTTCAAGAGGAATTGAAACAATATTTAGGTGTTGAAAATATAGATTTAATGACAAATGGTCATATGGCTTTAGAATTGTCTTTACAGGCATTAAATTTATCTGGTGAAGTAATCACAACTCCATTTACTTTTGCGTCTACTACGCATGCGATTGTTCGTAATGGATTAGAACCTGTATTCTGTGATATTGATCCTAATGACTTTACAATGGATGTCACAAAATTGGAATCTTTGATTACAGATCGTACTTGTGCTATTATGCCAGTCCATGTATATGGCAATGTTTGTAACATTGAAGAGATTGATCGAATTGCTAAAAAATATGGCTTAAAAGTGATTTATGATGCTGCACATACTTTTGGTGAAACATACAAAGGTAAAGGTATTGGTTCTTATGGGGATGTTTCTTGTTTTAGTTTTCATGCGACAAAAGTTTTTAATTCCATTGAAGGTGGAGCCGTTTGTTTTGGAAATGAATTGAAAGATTTTGGATTGGATTTATATCGTTTAAAGAACTTTGGTATTCGTGGCACTGAAGTTGTAGATGCGGTTGGTGCAAACGCAAAGATGAATGAGTTTTGTGCAGCTATGGGTATTTGTAACTTAAGACATGTGGATGAAGAAATCAATAAGCGTAGAATCGTTGTTGAAAGATATCGTAGTCATTTAGATGGTGTTAAAGGAATACAATTAAGTCCAATTCAAAAAGATGTGAAACCAAACTATGCATACTTCCCGGTTGTGTTTGATGATAAGGTGTTTGGAGCAACTCGCAATGAAGTGTTTGATAAATTAGCTGAAAATGAAATTGGAGCAAGAAAATATTTTTATCCATTAACGAATAGTTTTGATTGTTTCCATGGAAAATATGATTTAGATCAAACGCCTGTAGCTCGATATATTAGTAATAGAGTATTAACGTTACCTTTATATGCAGATTTAGCATTGGAAGATGTGGATCGTATTTGCGAGATTGTATTGAAGTGTAGAGGTTGATTATGGAAAAAATATTAATACTTGGTGGGACGGCTCAACAAATAAAGCTGGTAGAGGCTGCCAAAAGAAAAGGACTTTATACGATTGTCGTAGATTATCTTAAGGATTCTCCCGCAAAACGTATTGCGGATAAAAGTTACATGAATGATATCCATGATGTAGATGGTATTGTACAAGTGTGTAAAGAAGAAGGCGTGAAGGGTGTTATTTGCGGATATATTGATCCTTGTCAAAGACCCTATCAAAAAATCTGTTCTCAATTCAATGTTCCTTGTTATGGTAGTGAAGAACAATTTTATTTGATGACGGATAAACATGCTTTTAAAAAGATGTGTATAGAAAATGGCGTAGGTACTATTAAAGAATATCAAGAAAATGATCATGATATTGAGTTTCCTGTATTTGTAAAGCCAGTAGATAGTAGAGGTTCTAGAGGACAGAGTGTTTGTTATAATTATGAAGAATTAGAAAAGGCTTGTTTATATGCGAAATCAGAATCTTCAAATGGGGATATACTTATTGAGAAATATATGAAGGGTGCTCAAGAATTTCAGGTTACATACTTCTTTGTGAATGGAACACCATATTTGATTCGTACGGCAGATAGTTATTGTGGTTCGGAAGAAAAGCATTTAGAGAAAGTTGTTGCTTGTGCTGTTTCTCCTTCGAAATATACCGACTTATATGTAGAAAAGGCACATGCTAAAGTTGTAAATATGTTTAAAAATATGGGTTATAAGAATGGACCTATTTTTATGCAGGGTTTTGTTTATGAAAATGATTTTTATTTCTTTGATCCAGGTTTAAGGTTTCCTGGCGTGGATTATGAAAGAATCATCAAAAAGGCTTATGGCGTTGATTTGATGGATGCCATGATAGATATTGCGATGGGAAAAGAGATTGCAATTCAAATACCAAAGACTTGTTATTCTTTAGAAGGAAAGAAAGCGGCTGTTTTATTTCCGACGGTTTGTAAGGGAACCATTAAAACATTAGAGGGTATTGATAGTACGGACGAAGAAATTATTTCAGCAATCCCTCGCTGTGAAGTAGGGGATACATTGGAGTGGACGTATAATGTAAATCAGCGATTGGCTGAAATAGATGTTTTATCCAATAATTTAGATGATTTGAAGAATGCTTTATCTAGAATTCAAAAGAATATCAAGGTTTTAGATGAAGAGAATCAGAATATGATTTATGAATATTTTGATGTAGAACGAATTGATGGGTAAGAAGTATGGATAATCACATTCAAGTAAAATTAATATCTTTAGAGGATATTTATAAAACAAAGTGTTTTGATTTAAAACAAATTATTCAAATCATTGAAGATGCACTACTCGCATATTCTAATAATGAAATTATCTTGCCAGATAAAATATCACAGATTTTTAATGAAGAGCTTCAAACACGTATCAACTGCATGCCTTCCACATTATTAAAAGAAGGTGTATGTGGAGTTAAATGGGTTTCTGTATTTCCAAATAATCCAAAATTATATAATAAACAAAATGTGAGTGGAGTTATATTATTATCTGAAATTAAAACAGGTTTTCCATTTGCAATTGTAGATGGCACTTTGATTACAGCATTAAGAACGGCTTGTTTAGGTGCTATTGGAGCTAAATATTTGGCTCGTAAAGATAGTTCGGTGTATGGAACGATTGGTGCTGGGGAGCAGGCTAAAACGCATTTTTTAGTCATGAAAACTTTGTTTCCAAATATTAAGACGTGTTATGTATCTTCTAGATCTAATGAAAGTGAACTTGGTTTTGTGGATGCAATGAAGGCTAAATTTGATGATGTTGATTTTATTACGTGTAATGGAGACTATGATTTGGCAGCTAGAAATGCAGACATTATTGTTACTGCAGTAAGTTGTCAAGCTCCATTATTAAAGGCAGATTCAATCAAACCGGGTACTTTCTATTGCCATGTTGGCGGATGGGAAGATGAATATGATGTAGCTTTAAAAGCAGATAAAATTGTTTGTGATGATTGGAGTTCGCTTAAACATAGAGGATCACCCACGATTGCTCGTATGTATGAAAAGGGCTTATTGAAAGATATAGATATTTATGCGAATTTGTCGGATATTATTTCTGGAAAGAAAGTGGGTCGTGAAACAGAATCGGAATTTAATTATTTTAATTCGATTGGCTTATCCTTTGTGGATGTAGCTGTCGCAAATTATTTTTATAAAGCAGTAACTTCAAAAGAATTGGGTACGGATTGGTCTTTACAAGAATCGGATGCTTTTGATGTTTTAAAAGATTTGGATTTTAATAAATGAAAGGAATTTGTAGTATGCCTATAGTAACTGTATTATTAACTTCATACAATCATGGTGATTATATACGTGGTAGTATTGAGAGTATTTTAAATCAAACATTTAAAGATTTTGAATTGTATATCATTGATGATTGTTCAAGTGATAATAGCTGGGATATCATTCAAGAATATAAAGATGATCGTATTATTGCGATTCGCCATGAAAAGAATGAGGGTGGATGTACTACAAGAGCCTTATATTCTGGATTTAAAGGAAAGTATTTCGCAATGGCACATTGTGATGATATGTGGGAATTGGATAAATTAGAAAAGCAAGTAAATTATTTGGAAAGCCATCCAGAAGCTGGTGCATGCTTTACAAATGTTCAATTGATTGATGATGATGGAAATAGTTTTGATCAGGAAAATCATCCATATAGCCATGTTTTCTTAAATGAAAATATGACTCGATTTGAATGGTTGAATCATTTCTTTTATCATGGCAACAGATTGTGTCATCCAAGTTCATTAATTCGTATGGATGTACAGATGAAGGATGATTTATTTGCGGCAGGATTAGGTGCTTTACCGGATTATTATCGTTGGGTGAAATTGTGCCTAAAACATGAAATTTATGTTCATCCAGACAAATTGACAAAGTTTAGAATTCATGCGGATGAAAGTAATACGAGTGGTCAAACACCTGTAAATAGAATTCGTGTTCAAAATGAATTTTATCAAATTGCCAAATTATATGGATCAATCAAAGATCAATCTGATTTTCTAAAGGTGTTTCCAGAGGCAAATGAATATGTAGTGGATGGAAAAATAAATGTAGACTATGCACTTGCTCAGATTATGCTTAATAATACTCCTTTCAAAGCATTCCATTTCTATGCATTAAATACATTAATGGAATTAGTGCGTAACGAAAATACTAAAGATGAACTTATTGAATTATATGGATTTACGAAACGTGATGTTTGTGGCTTAACAGGAAAATATGATGTTTTACATGTGATTCCAGATGAGGAGTATCTTAACACATCATTGTATTATACAGATGCTGAGGAGTTCTCTGAAACTAGCAAGAAGAATTTAGTTGTTCCAATTATAAATGATCATTTTAAAGCGACATACAATTTGGATGGAGCTAGAGTAGCTATGTTAAGGTTGGATCCAACGGAAGCAAAATATATTAAATTAAAGAATATAAAAATTTCTATTGATGGAGAAGAGAATCATTCTTATGACATTGTTCATTATCATGAACAAGAAGGAGAATGGACATATATTTATTCGCTGGATCCATTTTTGTTGGTTCGGTTTGATGATTTAAAAGAAATAGAACAAGTGGTTGTTGAAGCGGATATACAATACATTGAGACAGTCAAGTTATTAGATTATGAAAATAAAGTAAGTATATTGAGAACTAAAAATGTAGATAATTTCTCTAATAAAAACTTATTAGGCATTATTTATAGAAGATTGAAAAAATAGTATTGACCCTAACGTTACGTTAGGGTTTAATGTTTATGTATGATATAATGTATTTAATTATGGAGGTCTATTATGAAAGGTATTATTTTAGCTGGTGGTAGTGGTACTCGTTTGTATCCTTTGACTAAGGTGACTAGTAAACAATTACTTCCTATTTATGACAAGCCTATGATTTATTATCCTATGTCTATTTTAATGCAGGCTGGGATTCGTGAGATTTTAATTATTTCAACTCCAGATGATACACCTCGTTTTAAAGAGTTATTGGGGGATGGTCATCAGTTTGGTATTGAGCTTTCTTATAAGGTTCAGCCAAGTCCAGATGGACTTGCTCAAGCGTTTATCTTGGGTGAAGAGTTTATTGGTAATGATAGTTGTGCAATGATTTTGGGCGATAATATTTTCCATGGTCATGGTTTGACTAAGCGCCTTCGTGCGGCTGCTGAAAATGAAGTGGGCGCTACAGTATTTGGTTATTATGTAGAGGATCCTGAAAGATTTGGTGTTGTAGAATTTGATTCTGAGGGTAAGGCAATTAGTCTTGAAGAAAAACCTTTACATCCTAAGTCAAATTATGCGGTAACTGGATTGTATTTCTATGATAATAAAGTGGTTGAGTATGCGAAGAATTTGAAGCCGAGTGCTCGTGGTGAATTGGAAATCACAGATTTGAACCGTATTTATTTAGAGAATGGTGAATTGAGTGTCACTTTACTAGGTGATGGATTTACTTGGTTGGATACGGGTACGCATGAGTCTTTAGTGGATGCGACAAATTTTGTGAAGACAATTGAGGAGCACCAGCATCGTAAGATTGCGTGTCTTGAAGAGATTGCGTATGACAATGGTTGGATTGGTGATGAAGAATTAGCATCTACGTATGAAATTTATAAAAAGAATCAGTATGGTGCTTATTTGAAGAAGATCATGGATCGTAAGTATATTAAGTAATTGGGGGTATAGTGATGAAGGTAACTGAAACAAAGATTCCTGGTGTATTGATTATTGATACAGATGTATTTGGAGATCATAGAGGGTATTTTACGGAGACGTATTCGAAGCCTAAATATGAGAAGATGGGTATTACCGTCGATTTTGTACAGGATAATATGTCTTTTAGTGCACAGAAGGGTACGCTTCGTGGTTTGCACTGGCAAAATCCGCCTTATGCACAGAGTAAATTGGTTTCATGTACAAAGGGTACAGTGATTGATGTGGCTGTGGATATTCGTAAAGGTAGTCCTACATTTGGTCAATGGGTAAGTGTTGAATTGAGTGAAGAGAATCATAGACAGTTCTTTATTCCTCAGGGATTTGCGCATGGATTCTTAACTTTAACGGATAATGTTGAGTTTAGATATAAAGTCGATAATGTATACAACAAGGAATCTGAGGGTGGTATGCGTTATGATGATCCGACTTGTAATGTAGATTGGGGTTCATTATTAAATGGTATTGAGCCTGTATTGAGTGAAAAAGATCAGATCGGTCCTACTTTAGAGGAATCGAATAATCAATTTGTATATGAAGGAGAATAAAAGAATGAAAATTTTAGTAACGGGTGGTGCTGGTTTCATTGGTGGAAACTTTGTACATTATATGGTAAATAAATATCCTGAGGATATGATTGTAAACTTGGATAAATTGACGTATGCAGGTAACTTAGAGACTTGTAAGCCTGTAGAAGATAAGCCTAACTATAAATTTATCAAGGGTGATATTGCAGATCGTGAATTTATCATGGATTTGTTTGAAAAAGAAAAATTTGATGTCGTTGTCAACTTTGCGGCTGAAAGTCACGTTGACCGTAGTATTGAAGACCCAGAAATCTTTGTAAAGACAAATGTAATGGGTACAACAACATTATTAGATGCTTGTGTTAAGTATGGTATTCAAAGATATCACCAAGTATCAACTGACGAAGTATATGGTGATTTACCATTAGACCGTCCTGACTTGTTCTTTACTGAAAATACTCCACTTCACACTTCAAGTCCTTATTCAAGTGCGAAGGCAAGTGCTGACTTGTTTGTACTTGCATACCACAGAACGTATGGTTTGCCAGTAACAATTAGTCGTTGTTCAAATAACTATGGACCATATCATTTCCCAGAAAAATTAATTCCATTAATTATTTCTCGTGCATTAAATGATGAAACAATTCCAGTATATGGAACTGGTGAAAATGTACGTGACTGGTTACATGTATATGATCACTGTGTGGCAATCGATTTAATTGTTCGTAAGGGACGTGTTGGTGAAGTTTATAATGTTGGTGGTCACAACGAAAGAACAAACTTAGAAGTTGTGAAGACTGTATTACATGCATTAAACAAACCTGAAAGCTTAATTACGTATGTAACAGATAGAAAAGGTCATGACATGCGTTATGCGATTGATCCTACGAAGTTGGAAACAGAACTTGGATGGAAACCAAAATATACATTTGATACAGGTATTCCAATGACAATCCAATGGTATTTAGACAACAAAGAATGGTGGGAAAACATCATTAGTGGTGAATACCAAAACTATTTTGAAAAGATGTATGTAGAAAAAGGAAGAGCTAAGGAATAATCTTTAGCTTTTCTTCTTAAATGAAAGGATGGTTTTCTTATGAAGATTTTTGTGACAGGTGTGGCTGGACAATTAGGTCATGATGTAATGAATGAATTGGCTTCTAGAGGATATGTTGGAGTAGGTACAGACTTAGCTGAAAGCTATAGCGGTATTCAGGATGGTTCTTATGTAACTACAGCTGAATATGTATCTTTGGATATCACAAACAAAGAAGCTGTAATGAATACAATTAAAACAGTGAATCCAGATGTAGTTGTACACTGTGCAGCATGGACGGCAGTGGACTTGGCTGAAGATGAAGACAAACAGGCTAAGGTAAAAGCTATCAATGTGGATGGTACACAAAATATTGCGGATGCTTGTAAAGAAGTAGATGCGAAGATGGTTTATATTTCTACAGACTATGTATTTGATGGACAAGGAACTAAGCCTTGGCAACCGGATTGTAAGGATTATAAACCATTAAATGTATATGGACAGACTAAACTAGGTGGAGAATTGGCTGTTTCAAATACGTTATCTAAATATTTTATTGTTCGTATTGCGTGGGTATTTGGAAAGAATGGAAATAACTTCATTAAGACAATGTTAAATGTAGGAAAGAAATTTGATACATTACGAGTAGTAAATGATCAAATTGGTACGCCAACCTATACATTTGACTTAGCCAGATTATTAGTAGACATGATTGAAACCGATAAATATGGCTACTATCATGCGACTAATGAAGGTGGATATATAAGCTGGTATGATTTTGCGTGTGAAATCTTTAAACAAGCTGGATATACTACTAAAGTCAATCCTGTAACAACAGAAGAATATGGTTTATCAAAGGCGGCTCGTCCATTTAATTCTCGTTTAGATAAATCTAAACTAGTAGAAAATGGTTTTAAACCATTACCTACTTGGCAGGATGCATTGGCTAGATATTTAAAGGAAATTGAATTCTAAGCATTGGTTTAAAAAAACTTCATAAAATGATATAATTCTAGGCAGATTGTTTATTAGTTTAAGGTGGATGCAATATGTCTAAAGTACACAATATTTTATTAAATAAAAAGGTTAGTTTAAAAGAAAATACATTATGGTACACATTAGGAACTCTTTGTAGTTCTTGTTCGAATGTTTTGTTGATGATTTATGTTACTAGAATTTTAGGGGTAGATCAAGCGGGTGTATTTTCAATCGCATATAGCATAGCTCAATTAATGTTGACTATTGGATGGTTTTCAACAAGACAATTTCAAGTTTCGGATATAGATGAAGAATATAGTTTTTCAGATTATTTGGCATTCAAGTTGTTCTTATCCATTGTCGTAATTATTGGTGCGTTTGTATATTCAGGATATTTAAACTTGTCACCTATAAAGAAAATTGTGACTTTAGCATATTGTATTTTTATTTTATGTGATGTATTTGCAGATTTGTTTTCATCAAGATTTCAACAAATGGATAAGTTGTTTATTTCAGGGATTTCTTATTTAATTCGAATCATTGGATATAATGTGATCTTCTTGGCATCTTTGATTGTATTTAAAAATTTATTATTATCCATTTTATTTTCTTTGATTTACTCATGCGTTGAATTACTATTATTTGATGTACCAATGATAAAATCACTATCTATTATTAAATTGGAGTTTCCGATCAAAAAAATCGGTTCTTTATTCATTAAATGTTTCCCATTATTTATCGGATCTTTTATTACAACTTTCATAATTAATATTCCTAAGAATGCGATTGAATTGAATTTTAATTCGAGTTTGCAAACATACTATAATATCATTTTCATGCCTTCATCGATTGTGAATATGTTTTGTATGTTTGTATTTGTTCCTTTATATACAAATATTGCCACAGTATGGCATAAGGGTACAAAGAAAGTCTTTTTATCTTTAGTTTTAAAACTTATGTTAGTATGTCTTGGCTTGTCTGTATTGATTTTAACTGGTTCATATTTATTGGGCATTCCATTTTTACAAATAGTATACGGTGTAGATTTATCGGGATATAAAACTGCTTTTATAATTTTAATGTGTGCAGGATGTATGACAAGCTTTAACTCCATTATGATTTATATATTTACGGTCATTCGTAAACAAAAATTGATTCTATTTGTATATATTATAGCTATGGTATTATGCCAAATTTTGATAAATCCATTGATTCAAAATCTAAATCTTATTGGTGCAAGTTTAGATTATTTGATTGGAATGACTATGGTTGGAGTTTTATTCTTAATTCTATTTGTGGTTGTTATGTTTAAACAAAAAGGAGAAGTGGAATATGAGTAGAGTATATTGTTTTTTTTCCGCACAGTATCTGCCTCATTTGGGTGGTGTAGAAAGATACACGTATAATTTGGCAAGAAAGTTAATTGAAAATGACAATAAGGTTATTGTGGTTACATCAAATTTAGAAAGTCTTGCCACACATGAAATTGTAGAAGGTATAGAAATCTATCGTTTTGATTGTTTAAATTTATTAAATGGACGATATCCCATTCTAAAAAAGAATGGTATTTATAAAGAAATAATGCATCATTTAAGCAGAACAAAAATTGATGCGGTAATTGTGAACACTCGATTTTATTTTCATTCACTCGTTGGTATGAAATTTGCCTATAAGAATAATATTCCTTGCATTACTATTGAACACGGAACGAGTCACTTAAGTGTAAATAATAGTGTATTGGATTTTTGTGGAGGTGTCTTTGAACATTTATTGACAAAGATAGACTATAAATATTGCAAGAATTATTATGGCGTATCACTGGCTTGTGATGATTGGTTAAAACATTTTGGTATTGCTGCAAAAGGTGTTGTATATAATTCAATTGACGTGGATGAGGTAAATGGTTATCTTAAGCAACCGTTTGATTCTTATAGAGAAAAGTACAATATTCCTACAAATGCTAAGGTTATAACGTTTACAGGTCGTTTGATTCCTGAAAAGGGATTGCCTAGTTTGTTAAATGTAATGAAAAGAATCAATACAGAAATAGATGATGTATATTTATTTATTGCTGGGGATGGTCCTATGTGGGAAGAAATTCAAAAAGAAAAGAATGATCGTATTATTCCACTAGGTAGAATTGATTTTGCACATATTGTGCATTTGTTAGATGAGTCAGACATATTCTGTTTGCCTTCTTTTTCTGAAGGTTTCTCAACATCGATTTTAGAAGCCATTGCTTGTAAGTGTTATGTAGTAACGACAGCTCGTGGTGGTGCCAAAGAAATATTAATTGATGATACGTATGGAACGATTATTGAAAATAATGCAGAAGAATTATTGTATCCAGCATTAAAAGAAGCAATATTAAATACGGAGATGAGAAGTATTGGTATTAAGAAGGCATATAATAAATTGTGTGATGGATTTACTTGGGATGTGGCTTCAAAAAAATTAGAACAGATTTTTGATGAAGAGGTGTAGAATGAAAAAAATAAAAATAGTACATGTACTAGCTAGTAATAAGTATTCTGGTGCAGAAAATGTTGTATTAACAATTATGAAAAATATTAAAGATGTCGATTGTATTTATCTTTCACCAAAAGGAGAAATTGAAGAACGTCTAAATCAAGAAGGTGTTGCATACTATGGTATAGATAAATTAAATTATACTAATTTAAAGAAGGCAATTAAAGAAATAAAGCCAGATATTATTCATGCACATGATTTTTTGGCAAGTGCCTATTCTTCGTTGGTGTCTAAGGGCAAAATCCCAGTAATTAGTCATATCCATAATAATCCACCATTTATTACAAGTTATGGAATTTTTTCAATCCTTTATTATATAACGTGTAAAAACTATAATAAGATTTTAACTGTTTCAGATTCTGTGATGAATGAATATGTGTTTGGTGATAAATTAAAATATAAATCATTGGTGGTCGGAAATCCATTTGATGCACAATATATTCAATATAAAGCGGATCATGCTGAATTGATGAATCAAAGTGATATTATTTATTTGGGAAGATTAACAGAAGCTAAAAATCCGTTTGTGTTTTTAGATATCATACATGATTTAAAACAAAAAAAACCTAATTTGAAAGTAAGTATGGTTGGTGCTGGAGAACTTGAATCTGAGGTTCGACAAAAGATTAAAGAATATGCATTGGAGTCCACAATTACAATGTATGGTTTTCAAGAAAATCCATATGGTTTGTTAAAAAATTCAAAAGTTTTATGTATTCCTTCAAAGTGGGAAGGCTTTGGTTTAGTTGCGATTGAGGCGTTGTCATTAGGAAAACCTGTTGTTGCATCCAATGTTGGTGGATTAAAAAATATTATCAATGATGAATGTGGGTTTGTTGGTGATACTCAAGAAGGGTTAGAAAAAGCTTTGTATGAGCTATTAACTGATGAAAATATTTATACAAAAAAATCAAACAGTGCTTTGAAACGCGTTAAGCTTTATGATAATGTAAATGCGTATTGTAAGCAACTGCTTGATATTTATTATGGATGTGTGAAGTAAGTATTAAAGGAATCTGATAAAATTAGACAAGTATTTATTTTAACAGTCATATTGGTTTTTCTAGATTTATTATTAGTAAAGGCAGCAGAATGTGTTCTACTTATTTTTTGTAATATTTTATTTGAATGAACATGGATTATGTTACTAAAGCTTTGCATGAAACACCTTACTTGTATCCGTATTATGTGAAGATGAATATGGAGCGCTAGGTGTTTGATATTATTTTGTTTGAACATACTCCTAACTTATTAGAACTATATAACAATCCATGGGGTTCTACATTCTGAATTAAATATGAAGTATGTAGAAAGATATAGAGTTAAATCTATTACGATTGAATTTATTGAAAGATTAGCTTTGACACTTGACATTGAAGAAGGAGATTGATTTCTCTTTCTTTTTGTTTTTGTAACAAAAGATAATTGTAACGCTTCCAATATCGGTATAAAATATAACCTATGGGAGGGTTATACGTAATGAATAATAGAGATATTGCTAAGGTTGGTTTTGCCGTTCTTGCAGCGGTTATGAGTTATAATTTTGCAGATACTGTCGTTCATGCAGAAGAAACAAGTGTTGAACCTGTAAAAGAGACTGCACCTGTAGAAAATCAAGATGAATTGACGGATGTTATTGATGCAGTTGTTGAAGATACAAATGTTCCTGAAGAAACTGAAGAAACAGAAGTTCCTGAAAACACTGAAGAAACAGATGTTCCAAAAGAAGATGAAGAAACTACAACAGTTGGTGGTGGTAGTGATACCAGTGCTAAATTAACTGAGGGTTGGTCTAGAGATTCTTTACAGTATGTTAAAGATGGGGCTTATGTTACGAATAGTTTTGCAGAGATTGATGGTCAAAAATATTATTTTGATGAGAATGGTAATAAGGTAACTGGTTTTAAAACAATTGGTACAGATTCTTATTACTTTAATGAATCTGGTATGATGCAGACGGGTTTACAAGTTCTTCATGATCAAGAAACAGGGATTGCTGTTTATTCTTTAAGAAAAGAAGATGGTAAATTACACTACTATTTAGAGAATGGTGCTGCCTATAGTGGAATGATAAATTTAGAGGGGAAAGTTTATTATTTCGATAATGGTCTTCAGAGTGTTGGTGAAAAGCAGGCAAATGGATATTGGTACAATTTCAAGGAAGATGGTAGTTTATCTGTTGGCTTTGTGAATATGGGTAATAGTGCTAAGTACTATGATAATCTTGGAAGAAGACAAACAGGTACTTTTAAGATTGATAAGGTAACTTATAACACAGATAGCAATGGTTTTATTACTAAAGCGAGTTGGGAAGGTGTTTCTTACTATTGTCAAAATGATGGCAGATGGGCTTGGAATGTCGTTGGTAATTATTATTTTGGTGGTTCAGGATGTGTTCCTACAACGGTTACTATGATTGTAAATACGATCAATGGTACAAACTATACGCCTAATCAAGTGGGTCAAATTTTGCATAATGCTGGATATTTCAATACAAGTTCCATTGGTACTGGTGGAGAGTCTTGGCAGTTTGTTGCGAATAAATTTGGCTTGAGTTATAAGAATAATTTAAATGTAGAATTGGCTAAACAAGAATTATTAAAGGGGAATATGATTGCGGCTGCTGTTGGTGGCGGAAAATTCTGTCCATGGAATGGGGTAACGCATGAAATATTATTATTTGGTTTAGATGCACAGGGCTATACAACAGTATATGATCCATATACAAGTTCACGTAATGGTCGTGTACATATTAGTGAGGTCTTCAATCATCCATCATGGGATAGTGGTGATAAAAAGAATGGTGGTCCATTCTTCTCATTAGGTAAACTTAGAGATCAAAATTTATATCTAGATGTATCTAAGGGAACGGCTCATGTTGGAAAAGTATATTATACAGGTAAGAACGTTGAACCGGAAGTGAATCTTTCAATGAAAAACACAGCTTTGGTTCAAGGAAGAGATTATAAAGTTGTTTATTCAAATAATGTGAAACTTGGTAAAGGTACAGCTACTATTATTGGTATTAATACCTTTACTGGTAAATTGAATGTTTCTTTTGACATTATTAAGGATGAAATGTCAAATGGAACTTATGAAATTGTTACTTCAAAAGACAACAATAAAGTATTAGATATTGTGAATGGTTCTAAATCTAAAGGGGCTAATGTTCAACTTTACCAATGGAATGGTACAGTAGCTCAGCAATATGAGATTGTTAAAAATCAAATGGGATATTATACAATTAAGAATTGTGGCTCTAATTTATATTTGGGTATTAGTACAAATTGGAACACAATGGGAAATTATAATCGCTTAGTACAAGGTGTTGATTCTTCAAGTAAGGCTGCACAATTTATCTTTACAAAAAATAGTAAAGGTCAGTGGGTAATTTCTTCGGCTTGGGATGCTAAGTATGTTATTGATTTAGGTAACGGTTCTACAAATAATGGTGCTGCTATTCAAATTTATACAAATAACAATAGCCAAGCTCAGGCTTGGAAATTAATGAAAGTTAAGAATGCTCGTGAAGAAATGGATGCATTGGCGCAACAGTATAAAAACACATTAAGTGATGGTACGTATTATGTTTCTTCATCAAAAAATACTGGTTTTGTGTTAGATGTAAGTAATGGTTCAAAGAATAACTTAGCTAATATTCAGCTTTATCAACATAATGGTACGGTAGCTCAAGCTTGGACGATTAAACATGATTCAAAAGGATATGTAACTTTTATAAATGTTGGATCAAATAAAGCAATTGATGTATATGGGAATAAAGCTAAAAATTACGGAAATGTTGATCAATATACACCGAATGATTCATTAGGACAAAAATGGATTGTAATGCAAGATAGTATGGGTTATAAGATTATATCTGCTCTTAATCAGCATTTTGTATTAGATTTAAGTAACGGAACAGTAAAAGATGGTGGAAACATTCAAATTTATCAATCGAATGATACTATAGCACAGCGTTGGAAGTTTAATAAATATTCAAATCAAACATCTAATAAAGTTGACAATACAGATCGTAAAAGTATGGATAAAATGGCAAAAGAGTATAATTCAAGTATTAGTGAATCAACTTATGTGATTTCAAACTTTGCACAATCTAAGTATGTAATAGATGTTAGTAATGGTTCGAAAAACAATGGCACAAATATATGGACCTATCAGTTAAATAATACAAATGCTCAAAAATGGAAAGTAAAAAAAGATTCTGTTGGTTATATTACATTTATTAATATTGGATCTAACAAAGCTCTTGACATTTCAAATGCGAGTGTGAATAATGGTGCCAATATTTGGCAATATGAAGTTAACAATACTTATGCACAGAAATGGATTGCGAAAAAGAATACGGACGGAAGTTTAACATTCCTTTCAGCATTAAATTCAACCTATGTATTAGATATTAGTACAGGTACTGTAAGAAACCAACAAAATATACAACTATATCAAAATAACGGTACAAATGCCCAGAAATTTAAACTAACAAAAATCTAATTTTATAACCAGGCACAAAAGTGTCTGGTTATTTTTGGCTAGATTGAAATATTTTAAATATTCATTTAAAATAGATTTATTGGAAGAGGGATAGAAAATGGATAAAAGATTAAAACCACTTTTGGCTCTCGTATTAAGTGTATTTATGTCTGTATCAACAATGACCAATATGTATATAGTTCGTGCAGATGATGAAGTGACACAAGAAGAGCCTATTGTAGAAGAAACCCAAACAGAAGAAGAGACTACAGAAGAGCAAGTTCCTACTGTAGAAGAACAAACACCTACAGAAGAGGAAGAAGTACCAGTTGAAAAGGAAGAGCCAGTTGTAGAAGAGGAGCAATTGGGTGATTCTAATATGATGGAATATTTCTTAGTCGATAATCCCGTATTATCAAATGGGGAAACAGAAAACTTTGTTCTTTCATTAAATAATGCAGAGGGGTATTCGGATTTTAAATTAACCATTCAAAAAGAGAATGGAACTTCTTTTGATTTAGAGAGTTCTGAACAAGTTGATAATTTAGTTAAGTTTTCTAGAGTGTTTACTGAAGAAGAAAAAGGACAATATAGTGTGACTACACTTCATTATGTATATAATGGGCAAGCTTATTATTTAAACTATAGTGATTTAGAAATGGATGTTAAGTTTGGTGTGAATCAAGAATATGATGGGTATGATGCTACATTACCGGACTTAACTGAGGATTCAATTAGTTCAGAAGGTGTTATTGAAGTTACGGATGTAAATAAGGCAGAAGAAGAAATTGTGAATGGGGTTGCGAGTCAACCAGCTACAATGTCAGTAGATGAGTTTTCAAGACATGCGACTGGTGGAATGACAATTTGTTTGGACCCAGGACATGGTGGTAATGATTCTGGTGCTACTGCATTTGGTGCAAAAGAATCAGATTTAACTTTAAAGATTGCTCAATATTGTAAGGAAGAATTATCTAAATATGATGTAAATGTAGTTATGACAAGAACTACTGATACTCGTTTGAGTGAAGAAGCGGCCATGGATTTGAAAAATCGTGTGGAAGTAGCTAAAAAAGCAGGGGCTTCTTACTTTATTAGTATTCATATTAATTCAGCAGCAAATAGTGCTGCCAAAGGGGCTGAAGTTTATTATCCAAATACAAGTGGAAATAAAAATCTTTCTAGTAATGGACAGAATCTAGCTAAGGCGATTCAAAAACAATTGACAACTTTAGGTTTATATGATCGTGGTATTAAGATTCGTAACTATACGGATGGTACAACTTCATCAAATCCAAACAGTAGTGATCAAGATTATTATGGTGTCATCCGTTATGCGAAACAAGCAAATGTCACAGGATTAATTGTTGAACATTGTTTTATTAGTAATAAAGAAGAGTTTGATAAATATTTAGGTTCAAATGCTAAGTTACAACAACTTGGTATTGCGGATGCAAGAGGTATTGTAAGTGCATTAGGTTTACAAACTAAAAATGCTGATATAGATGGACTGGCAGCGGAAAATAGAAATGTTTTAGCAGATGGTACATATACGATTTCTACTTTATTAAATTCTAATTATGTATTAGATGTAAAAGATGGTTCAACATCAAATGGAGCCAATATTCAATTATATGAAGCGAATGATACAGCAGCTCAACAATTTAAAGTTTCACATGACTCTCAAGGGTATGTAACATTTACAAACGTTAAATCTGGAAGAGTATTAGACGTAAATGGAGCAGTTGTAAAAGATGCAGGTAATATACAGCAATATACTTCCAATGGTACACGTGCTCAAAAATGGATTGTAAAAAGAGATGGTGATGGATATATAATTATATCTGCATTAAATTCTAACTATGTCTTGGACTTATATGGTGCTGTAATTAATAATTATAGAAATATTCAACTTTATTCTTATAATGGAACAAATGCTCAAAGATGGAATATTACAAAGTATGATAGTAAAGAAAAAAGAATTAATGATTTAGCTATACAAAACAAGAATATAATAGCGGATGGTGTTTATGAGATAAGAAGTACAAAAAATAGCAACTATACTTTAGATGTAAATTCTGCTTCTTCAAAAAATGGCGCGAATATTCAATTGTATTTACGTAATGGAACACAAGCACAAGCATTTAGAGTGAGTCATGATTCTCAGGGTTTTGTCACATTTACAAATGTGAATTCTGGTAAAGTCCTTGACTTGGATGGAGCAATCACAAAGAATGATAGAAATATTCATCAATATGCGTCGAATGGTACTCGTGCCCAAAAATGGATCGTACAAAAAAGTGGTTCAGGATATGCGATTGTTTCTGCGATTGACACAAGTTATGTTCTAGATTTAAGAAATGGAACTGTGTCTTCGGGATCAAATATACAATTGTATAAGAGTAATAATACAGCAGCACAACAATGGACTTTTAGTAAATATGTAACGGAACGTGAACGTTGTGATTCATATGCAAATCAAAACAAGGGACTTATGTCAGATGGTGTATATTACATAAAAAACAAGAATGTTAACTATGCTTTGGATGTAGCAAATGGTAGTTTATATGGTGGGGCAAATATTCAATTATATTCTCTGAATAGAACAAATGCGCAAAAATGGAAAATCACACATGATTCAAAAGGATATGTAATGTTCCAAAATGTTGGTTCTGGTATGTATTTAACAGCAGGTGGTAATGGTGATAGTGCTAATGTATATCAACAAAAACAATCGAATGAATATAATCAAAAATGGGTTATCACATTTGATAATAACCAAAATTTACATATTATTTCCGCATTGAATTCTACTATAGTTTTAGACGTTAAGAATGGTAATATTAGTAATGGTTCAAATATTCAGTTATATACGTCAAATAACTCAAATGCACAAAAATGGGTATTTGAATATATTAATATAAATGTCAGTGATGAATTGACGCATATTATGGGGACAAGCCAAACAACAGTTGATCAAATGGTTCGTTACTATAATGCGAATGCTTCAGGTTATGATACATTCAAAGCTAAGTTTAATGGTAAATATGATGGATGTTTAGCTAAGGGAGGTGCTAGTACAATCAATCAATTTGCACAAATCTTCTATGAAGAAGCAATGGCTGAGGGGGTTAGAGCTGAAGTAGCATTTACTCAATGTATGAAAGAAACAGGTTTCTTAAAATATGGTGGAGATGTACTTCCAAACCAATATAACTTTGCGGGTCTTGGAGCAACTGGAGCTGTAAACGGTGCAAGTTTTAGTAATGTAAGAATGGGTATCCGTGCTCAAATTCAACACTTAAAAGCATATGCATCACTTGATGGTTTAACAAACCAATGTGTGGATCCAAGATTTAATTTAGTAAAACGTGGAAGTGCTCAATATGTAGAATGGTTAGGAATAAAAGAAAATCCGAATGGATATGGTTGGGCTACTTCTAAGAGCTATGGTCATGATATTGTGAGCATGGTAAATGTATTGTTGAAGAAATAGTTAATAGAGTTCAGTTTAATGCTGAACTCTATTTTTATGGTTATATATAAAAAATAACAAAAAAGATAAAACACCTTATAATAAACAAATTAAATCCATCCAGTTATAAAAATATTTGCACAAATTAATCATTCGTTTGCATTTATTAACAATTTGAATCAATTACCAAATGTTCCATGCTATAGTAATTATAAAGTATTGCCTATAGAAAGGAACAAAAGGGTATGAAAAAATTATTAGGTGTATTATTGGCGTTTTTAATGTGTTGTGTACCAATTGGTATACAAGCAAAAGAGGAGGTGTTATCTTTTGAATATACAGGTCAAAGGATAGAGATTAAGGGAGCGTTTGTATATTACCTACTTGATGATGGTATATGTGTATCTGAAGCTCCAATGGATTGTGGAAGGTATCAAGCTATTTATTCAGATGGCAGTCATATTGAGTATGAAATTATTCCAAAAGTAGTTCATGTGAATGTAAAATATAACAAGGATTGGAGACAGGGGTATCCAGAAGAAGATCGTTATTTATGTGAGTATGATGGGGATTATGAATTTAAATTGGATTCTTATGTCAATGGTGATTTTAAAGCAATTGATTACAATGATAACTACGAATTTGAATTTGAACCTAAGAATAAAAAGGATGTAGAAATAGTTAAAACAACAATAACCCATCCAGATGTAGAATATGTTTATACAGGATCTGATATTGTGATTGATAGTAATGTGGATTCTATTAGTCCAATTGCATTTAAGAATGTTGGAGAATACATTGTTAGTTTTAGTGTAGATTCTAATTATTATGAATCCATTCCATTTAAGGTTACGATTCTTCCTAAAACAGTACAACTAAGATTAAATAAGTATCAAAAATATGTTGGCGAAAAAGATCCAGTATTAGAAACAGAGGATTACATATTAGCGAGAGAAGTTGGCGAAGGTGTTGGCAATTATAAACTTAATGTAAAAAGTAAATCAAGAAATTATAAGTATGAAATCATTGAAAATGATATGTTTACTATCTTAGAAAACAAAACACAACAAATAAAACCAGAGATAACTAATCATCCAAGTAATGATGAAAAGAAAGAACCATTACAATCAGTTAATGTTTCGAATAAAGATAAAAACAAATATGCAGATGCTTCTGATAAGAATACAAATATAAACACTGAAACCAAAGTAGATAATAAATCTGCGAAAACAGAAGCAAAAGTTGTAACAAGTGTATCAACTTTTACTTCAATGTATTATTTGATGATGGTATCATGTATTGCGGTGATAATCTATATCTTAATAAAGAAAAGAAATGTTAAAAGTTAAATAAGAATAAACAGAGCCTTCGCTTAGAATATGAGTGGAGGCTTTGTTATTGTTGATCAATTCAATATAAGGGAATTTATTAATATAGTGAAAGCAAAGACTACTAAATAAAAATAATAATGTTGTAAATGGTTATCTTTGTGGTTAAAATATAAAGGTATCTGAAAGGGATATTGTATTAAAAAGGAGATACTTAGTTATGAAAACAACATTAATTATTATGGCGGCTGGAATTGGTTCTCGTTTTGGTGGTGGAATCAAACAGTTAGCTAAAATGGGTCCAAATGGAGAAA
>OLQT01000712.1_pt1 | contig 22869 bp, 19 predicted proteins | sample 1672651 | NCBI WGS metagenome assembly OLQT01 (sample SAMEA3136709, study PRJEB25190) | human gut metagenome | biome: human gut; feature: human-associated habitat; material: faeces | place: Austria | collected 2013 | reverse complement strand
CCTACCCCGCCGGCGACCTGCGCACGGCCGAGAAGGGCTACTATTACACCGAGCACGAGGCGCAGGACGGCTCGGGCGTCGTGGAGCTGGGCGCCCCCTTCATCTACAAGTACTGGGACGCCAGCGCCGCCGAAAAGCCGGCATCGTCGGCCGCATCACAGCGCAGGTCAAACTGCCCGGCAATGCGCGCGCGCACATCCGGCGCGGCGTTGGCGGTCAGATAGGCGGCGATCTGCGCGGGCAGCGCATCGTTGCTGCGCAGCGACGGGTGCTTGACGCCGTTGATCCACCGGCTGATGTACGACGGGTCATAGCCGAGCGCGTCGGCAAGGTTGCAGCGCTTGACACCGCACAGCCGTGTCAGCTCCTGAAGGGTGCGCCCGAACGTCATATTCTCGCCTCCTCGCGTGCGCATTTCTTGACTCAGCGACGAAAAAGTCACGCATCTTTCCCATCCAGTATACGCGCTGCGCGCCGTGCTGGCAAGTCCGGATGCAAAAAATCGCGCGGCTGCGTGATTTTTTCAATATGACCGTGCAAAAACATTTGGTCAAGTTGGGGCAATTTTTATGCACGAAAAGCAATCTGCATCCAGCGGATGCACTGTGCAGGGCGAAAAACGTGTGATAAGATATTGACGATCTCCGGAGGCGTTTCCCGAGTCAGCGCCGCGCGGCGCCGGCTGCCTGCCGGAACGGACAACGAATCCACCCAAGCATGACAGCTTCAAAGGAGGGACTGCACTTGACCATCGATGCCGATCGCAAGATCAAAGAGCTGGCGCGCGCGATCATCGCCGACGCGGGCCTGCCCTACACACCGGAGCAGCTCGCGGAGATCCCCGCGATCCTCGCGGCCAAGAACCGCTATTTCTGGTGCATTGACAACCAGGAGTTCGACCTCATGCCGGACGTGTTCACGGAGACGGGCTTCCGCACTTTCTGGAGCGGCCGCCCCGGCTTCCGCGACCGTGACGCGCAAGTGGCCCAGAACCGCAGCACCTGCGGCGACGACATGGTGCCGATGCACTTCGGCTACAACCAGATCGTGCACTTCACCGGTCCGCGCAGCGCGCAGCTGCTGACCAAAATGCATGACTACCACACCTACAAGGACAACGGCCAGACCTACTCCGGCTACGGCCTGTATGTGGACGACCTGGTCAAATGTGACGACGATCGCTGGCGCATCCAGACGCTGCGCCTGACCTACCGTCTGCTCGACGGCAAACTGAGGAGGACAAAATAATGGATAGACTCAAAGGAAAAGTGGCCATCATCACGGGCGCTGCCGGCGGCATCTGCCACAAGGCGTCCGAGCTCTTCTGCCAGGAGGGCGCGAAGGTCGTCATGGTCGATATCGACCCGCAGGTCGAGCAGTTCAGCGCCGAGATCAACGCCAACGGCGGCGAGAGCATCGCGGTCGTGGCCGACGTGGCGCAGCGCGACACCTGGGTGCAGCTCAAGAAGCTGGCCGACGCAAAGTACGGCCGCATCGACACGGTCGTCAACGGCGCGGCGGCGTTCTCGCCCCCGACGCACGACTGGGCGCACATCACGTCCGAGATGATCGAGGACGTCATGCGCGTGAACATCGACTCCATGCTCTATTCTTACCAGACGGTGCTGCGCTACATGATGAAAAAGAAGATCCGCGGCAGCTTCCTGAACTTCTCGTCCTCGACAGCGCTGGCCTACAACGGCTCGGCCGTGCAGGGCTATCCGTTCTCGAAGGCGTGCATCAAGCTGGCCACGCAGAACATGGTCAACCAGGTCAGCAAGAAGTACGGCATCCGCTTCAACTGCCTCGCCCCGAACTACGTCTGGGTGCCCAAGCAGGAGAAGGTCTGGGATATGTACCGCGAGCACTTTGAGGCCACGACGCCGATGCCCTATGTCGGCATGCCGGAGGACGCGGCCTGGGCGGTCGTGTACCTGTGCTCGGACGAGGCCAAGTACATCAACGGCGTCTGCCTGCCGGTCGACGGCGGCTGGGCCGTGCAGAAGTGATCCAAGGAGTAAGATGTAATTATGCCTTCTATTCTGTCCCGGCCGATCCGAATCGGCCGCATGGAACTTAAAAACCGCATGGTCATGGCGCCGATGGGCGTCACGGTCGGCAACCTGAGCCCTGCCTCGGTGGCGTACTTTGCCGCGCGCGCCGAGGGCGGCGCGGCCATGGTGTTCTGCAACATCCGCGCCTCGCTCGCGTTCGAGTCCGGCGAGCACTCCATCTACCTCAACGATGAGACCGCGCCGCTGTTCCGCGCCCTGGCCGAGCGCTGCCACGCCTGCGGCTGCAAGCTCGCCGCGCAGATCCAGCCCGGCGACGGGCGCATCGGCGGGCCGTCCGTGCGCTACAAAGTGCCCATCAGCGCGTCCGCCTGCCCGTGGATGCACGTGCCGCGTATGCGCTGCCACGCGCTGACGATCGATGAGATCCACGAGCTGGAGGAAGATTTCCGCCGCAGCGTGCAGATCGCGCTGCGCAGCGGGGCCGACTGTGTGGGCATCCACGCCTACGGCGGCTATCTGACCGACCAGTTTCTGACCCGGCGCTGGAACACGCGCACCGACGCCTACGGCGGCAGTCTGGAAAACCGCGCGCGCTTTCTCACCGAGCTCATCGCCATCTGCAAGGAAGAGGGCGGTGCGGACTTCCCCGTCATCGTCAAGTTCACGCCGGACCACTACATGGACGGCGAGGGCTACCGTGCCATCGACGAGGGCATCGAGCTGGCAAAGCTGATCGTCGCCGCCGGAGCGGACGCACTGCACGTGGACGCCGGCTGCCATGAAAACTGGCCCAACGCCATGCCGCCCGCCGGCATGCAGCAGATGACGCTGCAGTCGCGCTCGGCCAAGATCATCCGCAGCGTGGTCGATGTGCCGGTCATGACGCACGGCCGCTTCGGCGACGTGGACAAAGCGGAGGCTGCCCTGCGCGACGGCGTGTGCGACATCGCGGTCATCGGCCGCGGCCTGCTCGCCGACCCCGACCTGCCGAACAAGGTGCTGGCCGGCCGGCCGGACACGATCCGCCCGTGCATCTCCTGCAACGAGGGCTGCATCGCCCGCGTCTACAACGGCGAGACGGCGACCTGCGCGCTCAACCCGCGCTGCGGCCACGAGGACGGCAGCGTCGACATTCCGCCGGCTGCCCACCCGAAAAAGATCCTCGTCGTCGGTGCCGGCCCTGCCGGCTGCATGGCGGCGCTCTATGCCAAACAGGCCGGCCATTCGGTCGAGATCTGGGAGGCGGGCGGCCACATCGGTGGCAACGCTCTGTGCGCCTGCAAGCCGTTTTTCAAGCGCGACATGCACCGCATGATTCGCTACTTCGAGCGCGAGCTGCTCGTGCACGACATCCCCGTGCGCTTTTACACCACGGCGACGCCGGAGCTCGCCGCGGCCTATGCGCCTGACCACATCCTCTGGGCGGCAGGCGGCCGACCCATCGCGCCGAAGGCCATCCCGGGACTCGACCGCCCGAAGGTGAACCTTGCGACCGAGGCCCTGTGCGACTGCTGTGATGTGGGCGAGCACGTCGTCGTGATCGGCGGCGGACTCGTCGGCGTCGAGACGGCGCTGCAGATGGACATGTGGGGCAAGCACGTGACGTGCATCGACATGGCCAAGACCATCCCGTCGGAGCCGGGCTTCAAGATGAACGACATGCTCATGCGCGACTACATGGCGCGCTCGAACGTGGATTTCCGCCCCGCGACGAAGCTCGTGCGCATCGACGGCGATGCGTTCACGTGCAGCGTCACGGTCGAGCACGCGCACGAGCAGCAGCAGATCGCGTGCGACACGGTGCTGCTGGCGCTGGGCTTTGCCCCAACGGCGCAGGCCGCGGCCGCGTTTGAAGCCGTCGCCCCTGTGACGGTCCTCGGCGACGCGCAGCAGCCGCGCAAGATTCTCTTTGCCGTCGGCGACGCGCACGAGGCCGTGCGCAAACTCTCGGACTGAGCCCGAGCGCACCTGCATCGTTTCACGCATCATGTTCCCATTTCCACAGCGCAAGCGGCCCGCACCATCCGGTGCGGGCCGCTCTTGCTATTTCATTACCGCGTCTTACCGCGTCACTGCGTATCGTCTTTGCCGTAGTATTCGCGCAGGAACGTCAGGAACATTCGCGCCGACGTGCCGATGGTGTTCACGGACTTGACCGCCGCGCCGAGCCGCAGCGCGATGGGTTTCTCCAGCTGGAGCACCCGCACCTGCCCCTCGTACCCGACGAGGGAAAACGACGACAGCACCGACACGCCGAGGCCGCCGGCGACCATGGACAGGATCGACCCGTCGTCCGACGCCGTGACCTCCAGCCGCGGGGTGTCCGGCGGGAGAAACGGCTCGATGTACTGGTCCGGGCTCGAGAGAAACGGCTCGCGCAGCAGCCGCTCGAGCGGGATGGTCTCCCCCTCCCACGGGAAGTCCGGCGGCACGACGGCCACGAGCGGCGTGTCCGCCAGCGGCAGAAAGTCAAAGCCCTGCGCGCGCGCCTCGTCCACGAGGGCGAGCTGGATCTCCCCGCTTGCGAGCGCGGCAGGCAACTCATCACCGCGCACGAGCACGTCCATTTTAATTTCCGGGTGCAGCTCGCGGAAGGCGCGCAGCAGCTCCGGCAGGCGCGCGCGGGCAATGCTCGCAAAGCAGCCGATGCGCAGCGTGCGCGTGCGCGGATCGTTCTGCTCGGCGGCCTCCTGCAGGAGCGTGTCGCACGCGCAGATCACATTTTGAATATAAGGCAGCAGCTGCTTGCCCGCGTCCGTCAGGCGGATGCCCTGACTGTCACGCTCGAGCAGCGTACAGCCGACTTCAGCCTCCAGTTTGTTGACCAGGTGCGTCATGGCGGACTGCGTGTAGCCAAGCTGGGCCGCCGCCTTGCTGAAGCTGCCGCATTCCACCGCCGTAAGCAGTGCCCGCAGTTTTCCGTCGTCCATATGCTGCCTCCTTTTTATCATTCTTTTTTCATAATACCACGAATTTGCGCAACGCAACCAATAAAATTTTCCGACCCATGTCATTTGCTTTTTTCATACCCCCATGAACAACTCTCGTTTCTCATTTATCAAAAAGAATGATACGCTATATTTGGAAATTGAAAGCTGTCGTCCGCGCCCGGACGGCAAAAGGAGAGAAAACATGAAAGAGACGAAAAATCGGGCGGCACGCGACATCATCGTTGTCGGTTTCGCACTGTTTTCCATGTTCTTCGGTGCCGGGAATGTGATCTTCCCGCCGTACCTGGGCATGGAGTCCGGCCCGCAGTGGCTGGCCGGATTCAGCGCGTATTTTATCGCGGACATCGGGCTTGCGCTCGCCGCCATGTTCGCGCTGCTGCGTGTCGGCAGCAGCGAGGCCGTGCTCCAGCGCGTCGGCTGTGTGCCGTCGGAGATCCTCATGTGCGCGATCATTCTGTGCGTCGGCCCCATGGTCGCCATCCCGCGCACGTCGGCCAGCACGTTTGAAATGGCCATCGCCCCGAACCTGCCCGGCGTGTCCGCCGTGGTGTTCTCGGTGCTGTTTTTCGCGCTCATCCTCGCGCTGTGCATCCGCGAGTCCGCCGTGGTGGACATCGTGGGCAAGGTGCTCACGCCGCTGCTGCTCGCCGGTCTTGCGGCCATCATCATCAAAGGCATCGTCACGCCGCTCGGCACGATCGCGTCCGAGGCGCAGATCGACAGCGCCGTCGTCACCGGCGTCAAGGCCGGCTACCAGACCATGGACGCGCTCGCCGCGCTGCCGTTCGGCATTCTCGTGCTGCAGAGCGTGGTCGACAAGGGCTATACCGAGTCCGGCAAGAAATTCCGCATCATGAGCGGGTCGTCCATCCTCGCGTGCGTGCTGCTGCTGGCGGTCTATATGGGCCTTGCCTATCTCGGCGCCACCGTTTCCGCGCAGTATACCAGCGAGATCGGCCGCGCACAGCTCGTCATGGCCATCGTTGAGGCCCTCATGGGCAAGACCGGCATGATCATCTTCGGCATCGTTGTCGGCCTCGCGTGCGTCACGACGGCCGTGGCGCTCACCAGTTCCGCCGCCGCGTATTTTGCCAAGCTCTGCCGCGGCAAGGTGCCGTACAAAGTGTTTGTCATCGTCATCTGCGTGTTCAGCGCCGTCGTGTCGAACCTCGGTCTCGACCGCATCGTGGCCATCGCCGCACCGGTGCTGGATGTCGTCTATCCGCCTACCCTCGTCCTCATTTTCATTTCGCTTGTCGTGCCGCGGCTGCCCGACCGCATCAGCCGCGGCGCGGTCATCGGCGCGCTGCTCATGAGCGTGCTGTGCACGCTCGACGGCTATGGTGTGCCGCTCACGTTCCTGCACAAGCTGCCGCTGTTTGAGCTGGGCTTCGCGTGGGTGCTGCCGTCGGTGCTCTTCGGCGCCGTGACTGCCGTGCTGCCGCACCGCAAGGAGAAAGCGGGCAAGGCTGAGCCCGCCTGCGCCGGCGCAAACGGCAAACAGGGATAACCGCCCCTGTGCAAAACCCCCCGGAACATCCGTTCCGGGGGATTTTTTCGCTTTGGACGGTGCGCCCGCGCTGTCCGTCAGCCCGCCGCTTCCAGCAGCTTTTTGCTGACGCGCGCCTGCACGTCGATGTAGTACGCGGTCTCTGCGTCGTTCATGTCCGCGCTTTCCCACTGATTGAATTTCTCGCACGCATCCGCATACTTGCTCATGTAGCGTGCGTAATCCGCCATCAGCGTGGGATCGTTCGGATTCGCGTTGTATTTTTTCATGAACGCGACATATTCGTTCATAAAGGCCTCATAGCTGTCCATAGCTTCTTTGAAATCCTTGCGCATGCCGTTGACGAGCTTGCCATCGTTTTGCGCCGTTGCGGATGGCGTGGAGGAATCCGGCGACTGCTCGGAAGTCGTGCTGCCCGAGCTCGTGTCCGGCGCGTCTATACGAATGCTCATGATCTGGTTGCCCACATAATCGGTCGAGACTTGCCACCCCGCGTCGTTATTGGCACGATAATAGTTGTCGCCCTTATTGTAGTCGACCGTAAAGCCCTTATCCCGGCAGGCGCTGACATAGGCGTTGTAAGCGCTGAACGACGAGGAATTGGGCTCCGCATCCACCGTGAACCCAACCGTCTGACACGCCTGCACATAGTCCGCATACTGCTTGCCGGAGATCTTTTCGATATCGACCCGCAGCTCATCGGCCGTGTTGGTATGGATCTAACCTTTCTTCGCAGGCGGCTGCGGGAGGAGCACGGGCTGTCGCAGGAGATCGTGAGCGGTCTCGCCGGGATCGGCAGGACGCATTTGAGCGCCATTGAGCGTGGGGAACGCAAACCAACGCTGGAGACCTTTTACCGCATCGGCGAGGCGCTGCATATGCGGCCAAGCGCGGTGCTGGCGGAGATCGAGGCGGAGCTGGAAAGAAACACATGAGCCCGGCGGCAAACGCCGCATCCTCTGCGCAGCGAAACGCGCAGGCAGCAGGCATGAAAAAAACAGGAGAGCGGTCTGCTCTCCTGTTTTTGGATCTCTCTGTTTCCGCTGCGCCCGTACTTACCGTTCTTCTCGGAAATACGGCAGGCCGAGGCTTGCGGGGGGCTGATTTTCGCGCTTGGAGCGCACGCTCGTGATGATGAGCACGATGATCGTGACGACATAGGGGATCATCTTGTACAGTTCCTTGACGGCGAGATTCGTGCCGCTCGGCAGGAAGATGTGCAGGATGTACAGGCCGCCGAAGAGGAACGACGCGAGCACGCCGATGTTTGGCTTCCAGACCGTGAAGATGACGAGCGCGATGGCGAGCCAGCCGCGGTCGCCGAAGGCGTCGTTGGACCAGACGCCGCAGGCGTAGTCCATGACGTAGTACAATCCGCCGAGGCCGGCGATCATGCTGCCGACGCAGGTGGCGACATACTTATATTTCTTGACGTCGATGCCGGCGGCGTCGGCCGTCTGCGGATTTTCGCCGACGGAGCGCAGGTGCAGACCCACGCGCGTGTGCTTGAGCACGTAGGCCGCGATGAGCGCGATGGCCACGGCGAGGTAAGCGAGAAAGCCGTAGGACAGGAAGATCTGGCCGAACCAGCCGAGCTTATCGGCAAGCGGCAGCGACTTGGAAAAGTAGCTGTTCGTGGCCGAGAGCGCGATGGACGGCACCTCGCTGCCGGTGAGCTTGATGAGCGAGCCGCCCATGAAGTTGCCGAAGCCGACGCCGAACGTCGTCATGGCAAGGCCGGTGACGTTCTGGTTGGCGCGCAGCGTGACGGTGAGAAAGCAGTACAGCAGTCCCATGAGCAGCGAGCCGAGCAGGCACGACAGCAGCGGGATCATGATGGCGAGAAAGCCGTTCATCCCGGCGGCTCCGCCGGCCGCCTGCTCATACAGGAACGCACCGATGACGCCGCTGATGCCGCCGACATACATGATGCCCGCGATGCCGAGGTTCAGGTTGCCGGACTTTTCGGTGAGCGTTTCGCCGGTGCTGCCGAACAGCAGCGGGATACCCTGTACGATGGCGCGGGGGATAAAGGACACAAAATCAAACATGCTCCGCCGCCTCCTTCTTTGCCGGCTTGCGGAAGCTCAGCCGGTAGGTGATGAAAAACTCACAGCCGATGATGAAGAAAATGATGATGCCGCTGAGGATATCAGCGAACGACTGGTTGAGCCCGAACGCGGTCGAGATCTCGCCCGCGCCGCGGTCGAGGAACACGAGCAGGAAGCTCGTGAGGATCATACTGATGGGGTTGAACTTTGCCAGCCACGAAACCATAACGGCCGTGAAGCCCTGCCCGCCGGCGATGGTGGTCGTGATCGTGTGATCCGTGCCGGACACGAGCAGCACGCCCGCGATGCCGCACAGCGCGCCGGACAGCAGCATCGTGCGCACGATGACCTTGCCGACCTTGATGCCGACGTAGCGGGCGGTGCGCTCGCTCTCGCCGACGACGGAGATCTCATAGCCGTGCTTGCTGTAATTGAGGTAGACATAGACGAGCACGGTCAGCACCGCGACGACGAGGATCGTCAGCAGGTACTTGTAGCCGCCGATCTGCGGCAGCCAGCCGGCCTCGGTGCTCTGGTTGATGATGCCGACCTTGCCCGAGCCCTTCGGCGACTCCCAGACGATGATGAAATAGGCCACGAGCTGCGTGGCAACGTAGTTCATCATGAGGGTGAAGAGCGTCTCGTTCGTGTTCCACTTGGCCTTGAAGATGGCGGGGATGACGGCCCAGACCGCGCCCGCAAGGATGCCGGCGATCACGATGAGCACGATGAGCAGGCCGTTGGGCAGCTTGTCACCGAGGCAGATCATGCACGCCGCGGCGGCGAGGCCGCCGGCGAGCACCTGGCCCTCGGCGCCGATGTTCCAGAAGCGCATCTTGAACGCGGGCGTCACGGCCAGCGAAATGCACAGCAGGATGGCGAGGTTCTGCCCCAGGATCCAGATCTTGCGCGGCGAGCCGAACGCGCCGCTGAACATGGTGCCGAACACCTTGATGGGGTTGAGGTGGGTGCACAGCGTCGTGATGAGCGCGCACAGCAGCAGCGCCAGCACGATGGCGACCGCGCGGATGCCCCAGGCCTGATACCAGGGCAGCGTGTCGCGCTTGACGATGTGGAACAGCGGTTCCCGGACTTTGTTATGCATGGGCTTCGTTCCCTCCCAACTGCGTCATCATCATGCCGACGTCGCGCTTCGTGGCGCCGCGGCCGGGGACGATGCCGCTGACCTTGCCGCCGCAGAGCACGAGGATGCGGTCGGCCAGCTCGAGCAGCACGTCGAGATCCTCGCCGACGTAGATCACGGCGACGCCGCGCTCCTTCTGCCGGTTGATGAGGTCATAGATCGTGTAGGATGCGTTGATGTCCAGGCCGCGCACGGCATAGGCCGTGAGCAGCACGGTGGGGGCGGAGGCGATCTCGCGGCCGACGAGCACCTTCTGCACGTTGCCGCCGCTCAGGCGGCGCACCGGCGTGGTCACGCCCGGAGTGTTGACGTCGAGTTCCTCGACGACGGTCTCGGCCAGCTTGCGCGGCGACTTGCGGTCGGTGAGGATGCCGCGGCCCTTGCGGAAGGAGCGGAGCATCATGTTGTCCGACAGGTCCATGTTGCCGACAAGGCCCATGCCGAGGCGGTCCTCCGGCACAAAGGACAGCGCCACGCCCATCTCGGCGATGCTCAGCGGATCTTTGCCGAGCAGCTCCTCGCGCGTGCCGTCGTCCTCGACGTAGCAGATGCTGCCGTTTTCGGTCGGCTGCAGGCCGGCGATGGCCTCAAGCAGCTCCTTCTGGCCGCAGCCGGAGATGCCCGCGATGCCGAGGATCTCGCCGGAGTTGGCGGTGAATGACACGTCGTCGAGCTTGACGATGCCGTCGATGCTGCGCACGGTGAGGTTTTTGACCTCGATGCGCGGCTTGGGGTCGACGGGGTCGGGCCGGGCAATATTGAGCGTCACGGCGTGGCCGACCATCATGTTCGTCATTTCCTGCGCGTTGGTGTCCTTCGTGAGCATGTCGCCCACGAACTGGCCGTGGCGCAGCACGGCCACGCGGTCGCTGAGCGTCTCGACCTCGTGCATCTTGTGCGTGATGATGACGATGGCCTTGCCGTCGTCGCGCATGCTGCGCAGGACGGCGAAGAGCTTGTCCGTCTCCTGCGGGGTGAGCACGGCGGTCGGCTCGTCGAGGATGAGGATGTCCGCACCGCGGTAGAGCGCCTTGACGATCTCGACCGTCTGCTTCTGGGACACGGACATATCGTAGATCTTCTGGTTCGGGTCGAGGTCGAAGCCGTAGCGCTCGCAGATGCTGCGGATGCGCGCGGCCGTGGCCTTGAGATCGAGCTTTTCATCGAGGCCGAGCGTGATGTTCTCAGCGGCGGTGAAGACGTCGACCAGCTTGAAGTGCTGGTGGATCATGCCGATGCCGTAGCGGTAGGCATCGCGCGGGGAGCGGATGACGACCTCCTCGCCGTCGATGAGGATCTGTCCCTCGTCGGGGAAGTAAATGCCCGAGAGCATGTTCATGAGCGTGGTCTTGCCGCTGCCGTTTTCGCCGAGCAGCGCCAGGATCTCGCCCCGGTAGATATCGAGCCAGACGCGGTCATTGGCGACGACGGAGCCGAAGCGCTTGGTAATGTCGCGCATTTTGACCGCTGCGATCTTGTTGTCCAATATGGTGTCCCTCCCGAAATGGCGGCAGACGCCGCACGACGGCGGCGCGCTTTAAAGTACATATGAGGGAAGGCCCGGGTTGACAGGCCTTCCCTCTGCGGTAGATTCAGATATCAGCTGCCAAAGTTCTGGTCGAGCAGGTTGATGCCGTCGATCTGCACATTGAAGTACGGAGCGGCGCGGAACTCGGACTCGTGGAAGTAACCGTCGCTGATGGCCTCGGTGTCGCCGGCGTTGTCGGCGTCGGTGTCAACATCGGCCATGTAGCTGGTCAGGGTCTCGCCCTTAACGGTGAAGGTAGAGGTGTCAAAGACGTGCAGGGTGCCGTCCTCGAGCTGCTTGGTGACTTCGGCAATCTTCTCGGCAGTGCCCTTGGCAGCGACCTTCTCGTTGACATCAGTCAGCACGACGGAGCCGGTCTTGAGGGTGCCGGTCCAGTCGGAATCGAGCGAGGTGCCGTCCTGGACGGCCTTGATGACCATCTCATAGTACGGGGTCCAGTCGATGCGGGAGGAAACGATGAAGGTGTTCGGGCAGGCAGACTCGGTGCTGCCGTTGTAGGAGACGTTCGGGACGCCGGCCGTCTCGCAGGCGGTCGGAGCGCCCATGGAGTCGGCGTGCTGGCTGATGAGCTTGCAGCCGCCGGCGATGAGCTTGTTGGCAGCTTCCTTCTCGAGGGCCTCATCGTACCAGGAGCCGGTGAAGGTGACGTCCATGGTCACGGTCGGGCACACGGACTTGGCGCCCAGATAGAAAGAGGTGTAGCCGGAGATGACTTCCGCATAGGTAAAGGCGCCGACGTAGCCCATCTTGGCCTCGTCCGCCGTGAACTTGCCGGCCTCGATCATCTCGTTGAGCTTCATACCGGCAGCGACGCCGGCGAGGTAGCGGCCTTCATAGATGGAGGCGAACGCATTGTGGTAGTTGCTGAGCTTCTCGGTGTGGGCCTTGGTGCCGGTGGCGTGGCAGAACTGCACCTTCGGGAAATCCTTGGCGGCCTGGATCATGAAGTCCTCGTGGCCGAAGCTGTCGGCGAAGACGACGTTGCAGCCGGCGTCCACGAGCTCGGCCGCGGCGTTGTAGCACTCCTGGCCCTCGGGGATGTTGGTCTTAATGATGTACTGATCCTCGCTCAGGCCGGCGTTCTTGCAGGCAGCCTTCGCGGCGTCGATGAAGTTCTTGTCGTAGGTGGAGTTCTCGTCATGCAGGCAGATAAAGCCGACCTTGATGCTCTCGGCTTTGTCGCCGTCCTCGGTCTTGCTGCCGCAGGCGCACAGTGCGAACACCATGACGAGCGCGAGCAGCATCGAAACGAACTTTTTCATTCTCAGCTCTCCCTCAAATCATCAAATTTTGTATTTATCTGCATTGCTTGCGCAAAGAAGATACAAAAAAACATTGGCAGGTGCTGACCTTTCGGCGCTCCTGCCAATGTGGAACCGGGAAGATGCCGGTACTGCCATCTCCCGCGGGGAATTTCACATCGATAGTCCAGCAATTTACGGTGCCGGGTAGAAACGCCAAGCCATATCCTTTGGTATATATCGACTGCTATTTACGATCGCTCCCACAGCGCGGGAACACTTATACGTTACCATGGGCGAACGGGGTTGTCAACCGTCGAAATGAGCGAATTTCATACTTTTGAAACATTTTCCCCGTCGATTTGCACAACGCCGCTCAGCAGAACACGATGCCCGTCTCGGGGTCCATGCTCTGCACGCGGGCGAGCGATTCCACGCGGTAGCCGCGCGCGCGGATGCGCGCACCGCCGGGCTGAAACGCCTTTTCCACCGCGATGCCGGCGCCGACCACGGTCGCGCCCGCGCCCTCGATGAGTGTGATGAGTCCGTCGAGCGCCGCACCGTTGGCGAGGAAATCGTCGATGACGAGCACGCGGTCGTCCGGTGAGAGATACTCGCGCGAGATGCGGATGGTGTTGTCATTGCCGTGCGTGAACGAGTGCACGACCGTCGTGTACGCATCGTCGGAGACGTTGCGGCTCTTGGTTTTCTTGGCGAACACGACCGGGCAGTCGAACACGAGCCCGGCCACGGCCGCGATGCCGATGCCGCTGGCCTCGATCGTGACGAGCTTGTTCACGCCGCAGCCGTCGAACAGCCGCTTCCATTCCTCCGCCATCGCCAGAAACAGCTTCGGGTCCATCTGATGGTTCAAAAACCGGTCCACTTTCAGGATCTCGCTGGATTTGACCTCGCCCTCGGCGAGGATGCGCTGCTCGAGAAGCTGCATATCGCTCCATCCTCCCACAATCACTAAGATGGTCTTTATCGTAGCACCCGCGCCGGGCGCGCGCAACCGTTTTTCGCAAAAAATCCGGCAAATCGCCGAATGGACGGTTTTTGTGCCGGACGCGGTTGACTTTCCCGTCGATGTGCGGTATCATCGGTTCCTACAAGTAGGAAAAGTATGAATTTCCGCAACAGGAGGCGAGGCTATGCCCGGAGGCAAGCACGTGCTCGGCCAGAGCCGCGACCGGCACATCTTCGGTACGGTGAAGGTCGGCGAAAAGGGCCAGATCGTGATCCCGAAGGAGGCGCGCACGGTCTTCGGCATTCAACCGGGAGACACGCTGCTCGTGCTCGGCGACGAGGCGCGCGGCATCGTGGTCACGCGGCCGGAGGTCATGCGCGACGTGGCCGCAAAAATTTTCGACGAATCTGACGAATGATATGACGAATGATATAAGGAGAGGAACGATGAATACAGAGTCCATGTACACCGCGCTCGGCATCACGCCGGCGGTGCACCGCTTCGGCGAGGAGGTGCTCGCCGGTCTGCGCGCGCGCTTCGACGAGATCGACCGCGTCGCGGAATATAACCAGTGCAAGGTCATCGGCGCGATGCAGAAAAACCGTGTCGACGCGACGCACTTTGCCGCCACCACGGGCTACGGCTACAACGACGCCGGGCGCGACAATCTCGAGCGCGTCTATGCCGACTGCTTCCACACGGAAGCCGCGCTCGTGCGGCCGCAGATCACCTGCGGCACGCACGCGCTGACCGTGGCGCTCAGCGCCAACCTCCTGCCCGGCGACACGCTGCTCAGCCCCGTCGGCGCGCCGTATGACACGCTCGAGGAGGTCATCGGCATCCGCCCGAGCGCCTGCTCGCTCAAGGAATACGGCGTGCACTACCGGCAGGTCGACCTGCTGCCGGACTACGGCTTTGACTATCCGGCCATCGAGCAGGCGCTGCGCGCCGGTGTGAAGCTCGTGACCATCCAGCGCTCGAAAGGCTACGCCACGCGGCCGACGTTTTCCGTGCAGCAGATCGGCGAGCTGATCGCGTTCTGCAAGCGCATCGACCCGAACGTCATCTGCATGGTCGATAACTGCTACGGCGAGTTCGTCGAGACGATCGAGCCGTCCGACCTCGGCGCAGACATGATCGTCGGCTCGCTCATCAAGAATCCCGGCGGCGGGCTCGCGCCCATCGGCGGGTACATCTGCGGCCGCAAAGATGTGGTCGATCGCTGCGCCTTTCGTCTGAGCGCCCCCGGTCTCGGGCAGGAGGTCGGCGCGAACCTCGGGCTCATGCCGGCGTTTTATCAGGGCTTTTTCCTCGCGCCGACCGTGACGGCCGGTGCGCTCAAGGGCGCGGTGTTCGCGGCGAATGTCTATGAGCGGCTGGGCTTTCGCTGCATCCCGAACGCGGCAGAGCCGCGGCACGACATCATCCAGTGCGTGGAGCTCGGCTCGCCGGAGCGCATGGTCGCCTTCTGCAAGGGCATCCAGGCGGCCGCGCCCGTGGACAGCTATGTCGACCCCATTCCCTGGGCCATGCCGGGCTACGATTCGGAGGTCATCATGGCCGCCGGCGCGTTCGTGCAGGGCTCGTCCATTGAACTCTCGGCCGACGGGCCGATCCGCCCGCCCTACGCCGTGTATTTTCAGGGCGGCCTGACGTGGTATCACGCCAAACTCGGCATCCTCATGAGCCTGCAGAAGCTCGTGGACGCCGGTCTCGTTACACTCGATCAACTGGAGGAGAAATAAAGTATGTGGTTCTGGCTTTCTCTCATTGCCCTGCTGTGCTGGTCGGGCTCGGATCTGTTTTCCAAAATCGGCTGCCGCGACGCGGACGATCATCTGGCACATTTAAAAATGGTCATCGCCGTCGGCGTCGTCATGGGCCTGCACGCGGCGTATGAAATTTTCATCGGCGGCGTGAGCGTGACGTGGCACGTCATCTGGACGTACCTGCCCGTGTCGCTGCTGTACATCGTGTCGATGGCGCTCGGCTATGTCGGCCTGCGCTATATCGAGCTGTCCATCTCGTCGCCGATCTGCAACGCCTCCGGCGCGGTGGTGGCCGTGCTGTACCTGTGCTTCGGCGGGCTGGACGAAGACCTCAGCGGCGGCATGCGCGTGATGGTGCTGCTGGCCATCGCGCTCGTGTGCGTCGGCGTGATCGGGCTCGGCGTGGTCGAGTCGCGCGAGGACGACGAGCTGCGCCGCGCGCGCCAGGCGGCCTCGAACTACCGCTACGCCAAGAGCTGGCTCGCCCTCGCGCTGCCGGTGGCCTACTGCCTGCTCGACGCGGCCGGCACGTTTGCCGACAGCCGCGTGCTCACGCGCCTTGACCCGGACGCCGCCAACTGCGCCTATGAGCTGACATTTCTGTTCGCGGCGGTGGTGTCATTCGTGTATGTCAAGTTCATCCGGCACGACCGCTTCCTGCCCAAGCGCGAGGGGCCGAAGTACGTCGGCGCGCTGTTCGAGACAGCCGGCCAGTTCGCGTACATCTACGCCATCGCGGACGAGGACCACGTCATGTACGCCGCACCCATCATCTCGGCCTACTGCGCCGCGTCCGTGCTCTGGAGCCGCATCTTCCTGCGCGAGAAGCTCTCGTGGCGGCACTATCTCATGCTGCTGCTGATCGTCGTCGGCATCGTGCTGATTGGCATTCTCGACCTGTGAGCGCTTACTCGATCACACGGCCGCCCCATCCGGGGCGGCCGCATTTTTGCGCAAATATTTGTCAAGTGTGTAACGGCGGCTTGCAATTGGCCGTTTGTCTGGTATAATGATGGCATATCTGCACCTTTCGGTACAGTATTTTGGGAGAAATGTGAAAAAACAGGAGGGATCTCGTGGATACGGAAATCAAATCCAAACGCGGCGGCTGGGGCAGCAACTTCGGCTTCCTCATGGCCTCGATCGGCTCGGCCGTTGGCCTCGGCAATATCTGGGGCTTCCCGTATAAGATGGGCAAGAGCGGCGGCGCCGTGTTCCTGCTGCTGTATCTCGTGCTCGTCGTGCTCGTGGGCGTGACGGTCATGCTCGGCGAGCTCGCGCTCGGCCGCCGCAGCGGCAAGAGCGCCGTGAGCACCTACCGCGGCCTGTCGAAGAAGTACACCTGGCTCGGTTACGCGGGCATCGTGTGCGGCTTTTGCATCATGTGCTTTTACTTCGTGCTCGGCGGCATCGTCCTACGCTACGCCGTCGGCTACTTCCTGGCCATCTTTGGCGGGAGTGAGTTTGCCTGGTCGGGTCAGGGCACGGGCTTTTTCGGCTATTTTCTGACGGATACGAACAGCATGATCCTGTTTTTCGTGCTCTATATCCTGCTCAACATCCTCGTCGTGTCCGGCGGTGTGCAGGGCGGCATCGAGAAGTTCTGCAACGTCGGCATGCCGGCGCTGTTCTGCCTGCTCGTGTTCATCATCCTCTACATCGCCTGCCAGCCCGGCGCGGCCGAGGGCTACAAGTTCATGTTCAGCCCCGACTTCTCCGTGTTCAGCAATCCGGAAATTGGCTTCGGCCGCGTGCTCAAAAACGCCGCCGGGCAGATGTTCTTCTCCCTGTCGATCGGTCTCGGCGTCATGATGACCTACGGCTCCTACCTCGGCAAGCAGGAGCACCTGCAGCGCAATGCGCTCATCGTCTGCGGCGCGGACACGCTCATCGCCGTCATGGCCGGCATGGCCGTCATGCCCGCCTGCGCCGCCTTCGGCGTGGAGTACGGCGCCGGCCCCGGACTGCTGTTCGCCTCGATGCAGACGGTGTTCGCCCACATGGGCAGCATCGGCAATTTCATCGGCTTCATCTTCTACCTGCTCGTGCTGATTGCGGCGCTCACGTCGTCGATCTCCATGCTCGAGCTGTGCACGGCCTACGCCGTCGATAAGCAGATCGACAAGGGCCTCACGCCCAAGCGCGCCAAGCACACGGCCAGCGTCGCGGCGCTCGTGTTCGTGGCGGGCTCGCTCGTCGCGCTCGACGGGCTGGGCGCGGGCGTTGCCGGCGGCGCCGCCGTCGAGACGCCGGCCACCCTGTTCGGCCTGAGTGTGCACGGATGGAACGACTGCTGGCTCGACCTGTACGACATGGTCGCCGAGGGCATCCTCATGCCGCTCGGTGCGCTCGTGATGACGATCCTCATCGGCTGGGTGCTCAAGCCCGAAGTCGTGCAGCTCGAGTGCGAGCAGAGCGGCTTGAAGTACCGCGCCGCCGGCTACTTCAAGCTCTGCTTCAAGTTCATCGTGCCGGTGCTGCTCGCGTTCATCCTCTTCTGCCAGCTCATCGACTTCTTCGGCCTGAAGATCCCCGGCCTGAGCTGAGCCCCGCAAAAAATTCCGTCAGCGTCTGCCCCAACGGGCGGGCGCTGACATTTTTATGACGCTTGTTGAAAAAACGAAAACGCTCTGATATACTGGGCTTCACCGCCATTTTTTGTCCGAAAGGAGCGCTGCGCCATGCGCAAAACGGTCGCCTACGCCTTCCACCACTCGATCCCGATCCTGATCGGCTTCTTCCCCGTCGGCCTCGCCTACGGGCTGCTCATGCAGCAGGCGGGCTATAACTTCCTGTGGTCGGGCGCGTGCAGCCTGTTCGTGCTGGCAGGCTCGCTGCAGTTTCTGATGGTCACGTTCTTTGCCGGCGGCGTGTCGCTCGCCACGGTGGCCGTGCTGGCGCTGCTGCTCAACAGCCGGCATATTTTCTACGGCCTGTCGTTCATCGACAAGTTCCGCTCCTTCGGCCCGTGGCGCTGGTTTCTGATCTACTCGCTGTGCGACGAGAACTATTCGCTGCACTGCTCGCACGATTTCGGGCCCGACGTCAACGAGAAGTGGGCCTACGTGCTCACGGCCGCGCTCGTGACGTTTTACTGGGTGACGCTGTCCATGCTCGGCGGGCTCGTCGGCTCGCTCATCCCATTTGACACCACGGGCATCGACTTTGCGCTCACGGCGCTGTTCACAGTCATCGTGGTCGATCAGCTGCGCGGCGCGCGCACGCGCATCCCCGCCGTGGTCGCGGCCGTGTCGAGCATCGGCGCGCTGCTGCTGCTCGGGCCGGACAAGTTCCTGCTGCCGTCGCTGCTCGTGACGGTCGCGGCGCTCACGCTGCTGCGCCCGGTGCTCGCGCCGAAGTATGCCGAAGGAGGTGCGCAGGCATGACTCTCTCCGTCGGACAGAGCATCGCCATCATCGCGGTCTGCGCCGCGTGCACGTTTTTGGAGCGCTGGCTGCCGTGGCTGCTGTTCGGCCACCGCGCCGTGCCGAAGGTCGTGGAGTACCTCGGCAAGATCCTGCCCATGGCCGTCATGGTCTCGCTGCTGGTCTACTGCCTGCGCGGGATGCAGTTTACCGCCGCCGGGGCGTGGGTACCGCAGGTCATCGCCGTCGGCGTGACGGCGGGTCTGCACTGGTGGCGGCGCAACACACTGCTGAGCATCGCCGCCGGCACCGTGTGCTATATGCTGCTCGTGCAGCTCGTCTTTTGATGCCAAACCGGGCGTCCCGACTGGGGCGCCCGGTTTCTGGTTGCACTTTTCCTGCATATCCGTTATAATATAGGGCCTAAAAAGAAATTTCTCCTGCAGCGAGGTCTGCCCATGAAACACGACAAGAAAAAACAATGGCTCTCGATCGGCCTGCTGACGCTCGGCGCGGCGGCGCTGGCGGTGTTCGCCGCCGCGACGCTCGACGCGGGCGACGTGCGCGCCTCGCTCGCGGCGCTGCTGCCGGGCTGGACGGCTGCGATCGTGGGCTGCATGCTGCTGTACTATCTGTGCGACGCGCTCAAGTACCGGCTCATCACGCGCGCGTTCGGCTGCGCGCAGCCGCTGGGCGACAGCATCGACGTGTCGATGATCGGCTTCTTCTACTCGGCCGTGACGCCCGCGGCCGCGGGCGGCCAGCCGTTTCAGGTGCTGCACATGCACCGCCGCGGCATCCCGACCGGAACGGCCACGTCCGTCATCTGCACGGTCTACAGCCTGTGGAACATCGCGCTCGTGACGCTCGGCATCGTGGGCGTGTGCCTGTGCGGCGGCAAGCTCGCAGCGCAGAGCGCGGCGTGGATTCCCGTGCTGGCGCTGGGTCTGTTCGTGCACGCAGGGCTGCTGTCGCTCGTGCTGCTCTCGGCCATCTTCCCGAAGCCGATGTCCGCGTTCGGCACGGCGTGCATCCGCTGGCTGTACCGGCGTAAGCTGTTCGTCCGCCGGGGCGCAGACCCCGAGGCGGCCGCCGAAAAATGGTGCGCCTTCGTGGCGGAGTATCACGATGCGTTCGCCGCCGGCATCCGCCACCGCGGCAAGCTCGCCGGGGCGCTCGCGCTCGCGCTGGGGCAGTGCGCAGCGTACATGTCGGTGGCCTACTGCACGTACCGCGGCTTCGGTCTGCGCGGCGTGCCGTTCTGGCAGGTCACGGGCACGCAGGTGCTGCTGTACATCGGGGCGAGCTGCTTTCCCATGCCGGGCGCGTCCGGCGCGAGCGAGGGCACGTTCTACCTCGCCTTCTCGCCGCTGTTCGGCGACTATCTGACCACCGCCATGCTCATCTGGCGTCTGGCGTCGTACTATCTCACGATCGTGCTGGGCTACATCGCCGTCGTGGCCGAGCGCGTGACGCTGCGCCGCGCAGAAACGTGAAGGCGCACGAAATCCGCACACACGGGATTGGAGGCTTTTGAGGAAACATGATTCGGCCTCCTTGGTGTGACCATTGCAAGAACATAACCGGGATGAAAGGCTTCATCCCAACATGCAGGGCATTTCCTGACGGTATCCCTTATGACTTTGCTAACAGCAAAGATCACCAAGCCCCGGAGATCTGCTGCAACGGGATCGGCTACGAAGAAGACCGCCTCACAGAAACATAATGCAGCGCACGCCGCGGAAAACCGCGCTTGCAGCGCAAGCGCGCTCCGGCGTGTCCGGAAAACCGAAAATCGGCCGCTCTCGTGCGAGCGCGGCCGATTTTCTGGTGCCGGCGGCGGGGCTCGAACCCGCACGGTGCTGCCACCGAGGGATTTTAAGTCCCTTGCGTCTGCCTGTTTCGCCACGCCGGCACGCTCCGTCACATCGTACCACCGCAGCCAACACCTGTCAAGCACAGGAAACCCGGACGGCCGCCGCGCGCACATCGCCCGATCTGTTCGACAAATCTGCGCGGCAGCCACCGATACCCGACACACGCCTCTTGCATCCGGCCAGAAAATTTGATAAAATAATAAATTATTTCTATAGGTATCGTTTTTGGATTCGAGGCACATTGCACTTATGAAATACCGCAACTGGCAAATTCCATACACGGCGCCGCAGCCGCCGGAGGCATTGCTGCGCGCGGGCTACTCGCCGCTGCTGGCGGTGCTGCTGGCCCTGCGCGGGTACGCTGACCCCGTGCAGGCGCGCGCCTTTCTCAGCGGCGGCGACCAGAGCGCGTTCGACCCCATGCTCCTGCAGGACATGGACAAGGCCGTCGCACGCATCCGCACTGCCATCGAGCGCAGGGAAAACGTGGCCGTGTTCGGCGACTATGACGTCGACGGCATCACATCCACGTGCGTGCTCACGGACTATCTGCGCCGGCAGGGCGTGCCCGTGCATCCGTACATCCCCGACCGCATCGAAGAGGGCTACGGCCTGAACATGGACGCGATCACAAATCTCCAGCGCACGAGCGACATCACGCTCATCATCACCGTCGACTGCGGCATCACCGCCATCGACGAAACGAACTACGCCCTGCAGCGCGGCATCGACATGGTCATCACCGACCACCACGAGTGCAGCGGGCAGGCGATCCCGAACGCCGTGGCCGTCGTCGACCCGAAGCGCCCCGGCTCGCAGTACCCGAACAGCGGGCTCGCGGGCGTGGGCGTGGCATATAAGCTTTTGTGCGCGCTCGAGGACGGCAGCGACCGGGTGCTGCGCGAATACGGCGACCTCGTCGCCATCGGCACGGTGGCGGACGTGATGCAGCTCACCGGCGAGAACCGCTTCATTGTGACCCTGGGGCTGAATCTCATCCCCACCACCCGACGGGTAGGGCTGACCATGCTGCTGAAGGAATCCCGTGTCAATGAAAAACCCATCACCGCCTCCTTTATCAGCTTTTCCCTGGCGCCCCGCATCAATGCGGCCGGCCGGATGGGCTGTCCCTTTTTGGCGGTGGATTTATTGCTCACCGATGATCCGCTGCTGGCGGCGGAGCTGGCGCAGGAGCATATCTCCACCATCGAGGAGGCCGAGGCGGTGTTCCAGCGGTCCGAAGCGACCATGAAGGGCGCGCGCCGGGTGCTCAGCCGCCTGGGCATGCGCCGCAGCCCCTCCATGGACGAGGTGGACCTGTATCTGAAATGGACGGAGCAGTGGGGCTTTGAGCCCAGGGCCGTCGAAGCCGCCTGCCGCGAGACCACCAAGGGTTCGCCCACCTTCGGCTATCTGGATAAGGTATTGGAAGGCATCCGCAGCCGCAGCGGCGGACAGGCCGTCACCGGCAAGGCGGTTGAGCGCACGCTGGAGGCCGAGCAGGAGGAAACCGCGCACATCCGCGAGCTGCTTCAGGCGCTGGGCATCAGCCGCGCCGTGGTGGACGAGGGCATGCGGCGGCTGTACCGCAGCCTGACGGCCATGGGCGGGCATGAGGCGGCCCTGCTGGCAGCCCGTGAGGTGGCTGCGAGCGGCAGGGCGCATTCGCTGGACAATGTGGCGGCGCTGCTGGAGGCCTGGAACGCCAAGGGCCTGACCACGGCGGAGGCCATCGAGGCGCATCTTACGCAGGTGCGGGCGCTGAACCGGCGCATCCGGGGCCTGATGGACCTGTGCGGCCACCGCGGCGGCTGCACGCAGGCCAACCGGGAGCTGCTGACGACCTGGGAAACGCAATGGAACATGCCGGCGGCGCTGGTGGACCTGGCGGCGGAGTTCGCGCGGGGTGTGGACAAGCCCATGCCCTACATGAACCGTCTGCTGGAGGGCTGGCGCAAGTCGGGCGCGCTCACCGTGGAGGCGGCGCGAGCCGAGCATGAGCGCTTCCAGTCCTCGCAGAAGGGGACAGACCGTCCCGCCGCGCCCGCCAAGCGCGTGATCGAGCAGCAATATGAGCAGCGGACCTACGACCCCGACGAGTTCGGCGACCTGTCGGAGGAGCAGCTGGAGGAGTTGAACCGCAAATGACGCGAGAGCAGATCTTGGCCCGGCTGGAGCAGGAATATGCCCGGCGGCGCGAGGACAACCTGCGCCTGTTCGAGCAGCGGCGCGAAGAAGCCTGCGGGCGCTGTCCGGGCCTTCGGGAACTGCTGGACAAGCGCCACGCCGAGGTGATGGCGGGCGTGCGTTCCAGCCTGACCGCCCCCCGCCGCGACCCCGGGGCCAACGCCGGCCTGCCCGCGCGCATGGCGGAGTGGAACCGGCAGATCCGGGAGAAGCTGGTGCAGGGCGGTCTGGCCCCCGATT